>ERZ795052.14-NODE-14-length-239013-cov-7.405255_pt1 | contig 239013 bp, 183 predicted proteins | sample MGYA00375136_ERZ795052 | MGnify/ENA primary metagenome ERZ795052 (study PRJEB30181, sample SAMN05720156) | activated sludge metagenome | isolation source: Anaerobic digester | place: Japan | collected 2015-05-26 ...
GCCTCTACAACATATTATAACGCAAATCGTTAAATATACAAATTATTTTTTTGAATGGCGAGAAAAATGTATAAATTCCACGAAGTGAGTGGTATTTTTGTGTAATTCAGATAGGCAAACGAGACAGATTTGTTTATTTCATCAGCATCATTTTACCGGTTTGAATGTATTTTCCTGTTGTAATTTTATACACATATACTCCGCTTGCCACGGATTGATTGTTGTTATCAGTACCATTCCATATAACAGATTGTTTCCCTGAAGGTTTATAATCATTTATAAGATTGCGGATTAATTGTCCTTTAAGATTATAGATATTTAGGTGAATCCTATCTGGAGCAGGTAAATCAAAGCAGATAGTGGTTTCAGGATTAAAGGGATTAGGATAGTTATGACAAAATAGATTTGAAGGGTTTTGAATGGGATCCTCAGCAAGCGTAGGATTGGAAGAAATTTTGCAGGCGTAGAGGGAATTTAGACTGTAGCTAATCCCTTTGGGGTTATTACCAAAAGTTGGTAATCCTTCATTTTCTTCACGAAATTTTTTATCCTCAAAATAATAATCATTGATTATATAGGTAGCCAAACCATATGTTTCTTTATTGAGTGACATAAGGTTTGTAATCGCTTTAGCTATTTGTTCAATTAGTACTGGTTCATTATAGTATAGTAATCCGTCGGGTAAAATGTAATGATGCTTGATTTCTTTTAGATAATTATCAGTTCGGGAGAGCCAAAAAAGAGAGTTAACATCGTTGTTATAGGATAAATGATGTAATGTCGAAGATGGATAAATGTACTGTATAGGGATGCTTTCTGTATTTTCCCATAACATAGTTCCATCATCATTAATAACATTGTAATGTATTTCGTATCTGTTATGTTCCACATTATATTTTAGCATAGAGAAAAAGACTTTTTGTCCATAGCTAGCACCTTCAATTGAAGCGATACCCCAACTCCCACTTGTATCTAATATAATTCCATAGTCACCCCATAAGCCATAACCCAAATTATTATATTTTTGAACACATAGATTATGCACATTATTTATGTCTGGAGAGACTTGGTTATAATAGAACAACACAAGTTCATCATTTATTAATCCACAGTTCTGGATTAGATCTAAATTAGTTCCGCTTGTAATATAACTTCCAGTTAGTGCCCAAGATGGCTCAGGGTTTCCATTTGCATCCAATTTTATTACACCTAATGAATAATCTAGCGCATAATCCGCAAAGACAAGGTAATTTCCCAGTATTTTAATTAAGGCAACTCCCTTAGGGGTGCTTTGCTTAAGAATTTTCCCTCCGGAAACCCATTGGGGAACATTATTATGCAAACATTGGCCTCTAATAATTTGTGTGTAGAGCAGAGAATAAACTTCTTCCCAGGCAATTATTACATCACCATCAGCGCAAGTCATACAAAAGTTACAATTAGTATTTGCCACATTTTCTTTTATTAGAACTCCTTTCCCGGGTAATAGAGCAATACCCATATTATCAATCACTTGGTAATATAAATTGAAATATTCGTTACCAGAAAGATAAAGGATACCTATCTGATTATCCAGAGTTCTAACAATGGCTTTTAGCAGTTCTATCTCATCAGAATCAGGATTTAGTTCTCTACCAAATTCTTCCAGCAATGGCGAAAGGTTGTCATTACAGATTTGATAATAGAGTTTACTACTAAGATCGATATTATTAATTTCGAAAACATAACAGGAGCCTTCTAAAATCTCCACTGCTTGATATTTTTCTACAGACCCGAAGTGTCTGTATTGAAGAGTTTCTCCTTCAGTCTGCAGTAAGATTGAACCAGAAGGATCAACTATTTGGCAGCGAACTTCAAAATTTCCATCAGTTAAATCACTCCACGAAACCAGTGCATTAGCAGAAGAATTAAAGATATGAACTCCGTATTTGGGAAAAACCATATTGGAAATATAAGTTGCAGGAAATGAATAAGTACCGTTTATGGGATCAATGTGAGTTAACATAATTCCAGAATCATAAATTGGATAGTACGAATTTATGTAATCCACATAAGCAATATATATAGAATTATCATCCATAATCCTGTAAGTTCCATTATAATAATTCCAATAAAAAGGTAATTCTATAGGAGCAGACCAACTTGGCTGTAAATCAGCATTCAATTTACAGAGCATAGGGTACAAAGGATATTCTCTATTCAGATAATAATACAAACCCCCATCTGCTGAAGAACCAAAAGTACTAATTTCCGAAACATTTTCATCATATTGATAAGATATTGGTTCGGGGAAAAGAAGATTACCTGAAGCATCCATTTTTTGAAAAGTAATACTGGAAAGATTGGATTTCCATAGGAAATAATTACCATTCTGCGCACTGAAAATATCATAACAACCTGAAAATTGACTTTGGGTCACCATCGGACTATTACCAATAGTATTTCCCTGAGGAGAGATCTTCACCAAGTAGCTGTATAGATAACTGTTTGAATCAGGCTGTACCCATAAATTTACGATAATATTTCCGTCTCCATCACTAACGACATTGGAAAGATAAAACAAATTGGGAGGTTGCAGTTCAAAAACAAATTCCGAATGCCATTGGTTATTACCTTGAGCATCAAAATTCCATCCGTATAGTTTAGGATAGTTTCGGACGAGGACATAGGTAACATAAGCACCTCCATTATTATTGGGTACCAATTTGAATCTATTATAACTAGGTATTCCTAATCGAATTCCCCTTTCACCCCATAAGAGCTCTCCGTTTAAAGTGACTTTTTGAATATATATTTCACTATCATCATAAGACACTAGTGGATTAATATAATTGTAAATAAAAATGAGGCAATTGTCTGAGCTTAATACTTGTTGTATAATGGATTCATCACCGGGAGCATTAGTAATATTATATGGTTCTGAATTCACATTTGTTCCATTAACACATACTCTATTCATCATTACATTTAAACCGTTATTAGTAGAGGCATTAGTAAAAAACAAAAAATCTCCATTGGGCAGTGTAATACCGTTTCCATCATATTCTAAATATTGAGAGCTATATATTGGCACTCTTTCGAAGGCATTTAAAATTGAGATAACAATCATAAATACCATTATTAGAAAAGACTTTTTCATTATTGTCTCCTCTTTTCAGTTCTTTAAAGGACAAATGACATTTATTTCTTTATAATAATAAGCAATCTATATTCCATTTTCATTTATATTGTTGAAACTAGATTTTTCTTCTTTAGTAAGATAGATCCATTTTGCCTTTCTAATAACCTCAGTTCTTTTTAATAGCCTACAAGCCAGCTTATCAGTATCTTTCCCATGGCAGTTTAATCAGAGAAAAGTTTAATTTGCCATATCGCTTCAAAGCGTTACATTATGATAAGATGACAAAAGAGGTACAGTTGAAAAATCGTTTTATTGTGATTAGTTGTTTGGTTATTGTATCGATAACCTTTATTTATCTATATTTTGCAGTAACATCTCCTGAAGGAAGGAATTGCCTTAGTTCATCTTTTATAGACCTTTCTGAAGAGCCTGTTCAAAAGGTTAATAAAGATGCCTATATCCCAAATATTGTGTTAGGCAGTAGAGAATATACTATAATCCCACTAGCAGAGTATCGGATAGCAGGAATGGTAGTAAGCAAAAAAAGATATCATCGCGGATTTATGAGTGATTTATCGCCCTATGATTTTGCTCTTATTTGGGGAAAAACATCAGAGTATCTACCTTATTTGAAATTTGATCAGATAGTAAGATTTTGTTTATATAAATATAAAACTGGAGCGCCCATTGATATTCAATACTTAAATGAACATTTTAGCAATAATCATCTGATTCCTGCAAACAAGAATATAAAACAGGCTATGGGAAAGGTAAAAAAGAAAGATATAGTACAACTGGAAGGGCACTTAGTTAATGTTCTAGGTCGGGATAAGAAAAAGCGTTTTAGTTCTTGGAACACAAGTACAACCAGAACAGACGAGGGTAATGGCGCTTGTGAGATTATTTATGTAACTTGTTTACGCATTAATCACAAAGAGTATTTTTAGGACATTCCCTTTGATATTATGGGATAAAAAAAGGGCAGTTTTTTACGCTGCCCACATAAACAATTATTTCTTTCTACTCTTGGTAGTTGCTTTAGAAGGATTTACCTGTTTCTTTACCTGTTTAGCTTTTGCATCGCGATATGAAAACCACCAATCATAACCCTCAATTTCCCCTTTCTTTATTTTAGCGAGACGCTCATTAGCTGCTTCAACAGTAGAAGCGGCAGGAATAATAACCTTATCTCCAATCAGTTCATTTTTGGGCCAATTGGCAGGCATAGAACAAGCATTATTATCTGAGAACTGCATTCCTTCAACGGCACGGAGAATTTCCTCCATATTACGTCCAAGTTCTTGTGGATAGTATAAAATAATTCTTATTTTGCCTTTATCATCAACAATGAATACTGCTCGGACAGTATTAGTTCCCTTTCCAGGATGAATAAGCCCTAATTTGTTTGCTATGGCACCAGTATCAGCAATTATGGGAAATTGAATCTCTACTCCAAGGTGTTCTTTAATCCATTCTTCCCATTTAATATGGGAAAACACTTGATCAACACTCATCCCAATAAGCTCCGTATTTAAAGCTTTGAATTTAGGATATAGCTTTTGAAAAGCAACAAATTCGGTTGTGCATACGGGTGTAAAATCTGCTGGATGGCTAAAAAAAACGAACCACTTCCCAGCCATATCTTTAGGAAGGTTCATAATACCTTTTGTAGTAACGACAGTCATCTCAGGGAAAAAATCCCCCAACAATGGCATTCCTTCTCTCGTTTCCATTATTATCTCCTTTATAGATTTTTGGTCTATCTATATAATAATGCCAATATTGCAATAAACAAATTTAATGTTGTAAATCGGGACGATGGCAATCATTATGCGTAAAATAAATTAGCATCCCTTTATATGAATACCAAAAGGAAGATAGTAGATTTTCACTTAGCTTTTGTTTTTTTCCGGGATTCAATATGCAAGATAATGATCCTAACATATACTCTAACCATATAGGCCTTGATACATTCCCGTATCATTCCCTTATCCGATATGGGAATCATAAGGGAATGCTATGGGATGCTTATGAGTTTCGAATAAGTTATATGTTTCATCCTAAATAAGTTGACACAAGAACAAAGAAAGGAGATACAGAAATGAGTGAGGTGTGAGGTGTCCTGAAAATAGCGGACTAAAATTAAGGAGGAAGATATGCGTAAAAAAATCTACTTAAAAGGAAGTATATTAAAGATAGCGATACCTTCGAACCTAAAGTTGCTGATATCTGTGGAATCTGCGTGAGTTATTTTTGGAAAGATTGACATCCTGTCTCTCCTCTTACAGTCAAATTGTGTAATTCCCGCAATATTGAATGATAGCTTTATAGTGTGTTTGTTGTGGGTTGATGAAAACATCAACCTTCCTGTATTTTAGCCAGGTTAAAATCCATCGCTCAAATCTGTCGTCCCGATGGGACTTTTTTTATTCGTTCTTCTTGTCTCCGGGTTAAAATCCGTCGTTAGTATGTATCGTTCCTAATGGACATTAAATTAGAAATCCTCTTAATCCTAAAATCCTAAAATCCTTGTTTCTAAAATTATATCTGCGTAATCAGCGTAATCTGCGTGAAAAATCTTCGGTGACTTCGGTGGCTAGAAAAAAATGCGGAGGAACGAAATCCTCCAGCTATAAATTACAGTTTATAAAGGTAGAGAAATACGCTTACCGGTTTTTGCTGAACGATAAATGGCCTGAATGATCTCAACAGATTTTCTGCCATCGCGTCCATCAGTTGAAGGTACATCTTTACCTAAAAGTACATCTATCACATTGCGGTAATAGGGGTTATGTCCGAAGCCATAAACATTAGGTGGTTGATAATTAGCATCTTGGGCAATGCGATCATCATCATCATAATCTTCGAATTCCCATTTTTCTATTTTGTTAACGGCTACTCCTCCAATTTTCACAGTTCCTTTTTCTCCAATTATAGTTATTGATCCTTCAAAATTTTTGGGAAAAGTTAGCATAGTAACATTTAAAGTGGCAATAATACCATTCCGAAAATGGAGGATTGCACAACCCGTATCTTCAGCTTCAATTCTGCGTGCCATAGTTGCTGTGTAAGCCATAACATTATCTACATTTCCTAAAAGCCAATAAAGTGCATCTACATAATGGCTTGCTTGATTCATAAAAGCACCTCCATCAAATTCCCATGTCCCGCGCCATTTTTCTGCATCATAATAGGCTTGAGGTCTTTGCCAAAAAACATTTGATTCAGCTAAATAGATTCTGCCAAAGCGTCCTTTATCAATTGCTCTTTTTAGTAGTTGCATAGTAGAATTAAGGCGATTTTGTTTAACAACAAAAAGTTTAACATTATTGGCATCACAAGCTCTGATTAGAGCATCGGCTGCTTCGATATTAGTAGCCATAGGTTTCTCTGTTAACACATTAATTCTATGATTGGCTGCATCAATACCTATTTGAGGATGCAAGCCACTTGGGGTGCAGATAGAAACAAGATCTAAATTTTCTTTTTCCATCATCTCCTTATAATTGGTATAAAGTTTTTTAATTCCGTAGTTATCGGAAACGGTCTGCAATCTTGAATCAATAACATCGCAAGCAGCAACGAATTCAGCTTCCTGGATTTGAGAAACGGCATCAAAATGGTTTTTAGAAATACGGCCACAGCCAATTATTCCTATTTTAATTGTTTCCATAATAAAACTCCTTCATATTATTCATTTAAAGATAGATACCAATTGCACATTTCGACAATGCTATCTTTTAGTGGAACTCTTTGAATAAAACCTGCTTTTTTTGCTTTTTCAGCTGTAAAATAGGTAGCAGTTCCCAATTTACGCATTCTATCACTGTTTACAGGTATGTCTATGGAAAAAAGTTTAGCAGGAATATCAAACAGATATCCAATACCGATAGCTGCTTTTAAAGGTATTTTAATTCGCGGCATTTTAAAACCGGGATTACTACATATAAGCTCCATCAGCTCTTTAAGAGTTAAATACGGTTCATCTATGCAGTTATAATGCTCGAATCCTGGTTTTAATTGCTGGATAGCAAAACAAGTCATATCAATAACAGTATATATTGAAACGATAGTTTTTATATGATTTCCCTCACCTATTGTTAAATATGGTCTTCTATGTAGAGTATCAATCAGTTTATAAGTATTGGTAATGTTGCGAGGTCCAAAAATAGCTGCAGGGCGCAATACTACAAGTTCTCGTTTTGGATTTTCCTGTTGCCATTTTATACAAAGGAGTTCACCAGCCAGCTTGGAAGCGCCATAAGCACTGTCAGGTTTATAAGGAAAATCCTCATTAGCTTCTCCCTGAGGGTGTCCAAAAACACCTACTGAACTGAAATAGATCATTTTATTGATATTCTGCTGATTGGCAAAACTAATTAGAGTTTTGGTGCCATATTTATTATGGCTATAGTATTCCGCGTGGGAAATTCCGAAATCATTTTTTGCAGCAGCACAATGTATTATCAAATCTATAGGGCTGTTATACTTTTTAAGATAAGTATCAGAGACCTTATTCAGCTCTTTCAGAGACCGTATATCACCTATCATCGTTTCCGAATGTTTTTTATAATCGCATTGGTCACTGATATCTATTCCGATAACTTGATGTCCCTCTTCTTCTAATTTCCACATTAAATTGGATCCAACAAAACCGTTACTGCCCGTAATTAATATATTCATTTATCCTCCATTAACGTAAAGGGTTCCAAAGATCATACTTTTTATCTTGCAGGAAATGGAAAAAGGCAACCGCAGAAGAATATACCATAGCTACAAAATATCCTGCCAAACCGGTTAGAGGTATGTGTTTTCCTTTTGCTTGACTTATGAGCCCCAATGTCCCAAGTAGATAAACTACTATCTGCAGGATGAAAACAACCCTGTAAAAACCAACTGAGATCAAAAAAGCGTTGGAAATGAATCCTGTCAACACAAAAACAAAAAACAACCAACGCAACAGCTTGTGCGAAAAGAAGATAAAACTGACAGCTGGATAGCGAAAAGGATTCAAAAGTTCTTTATTCCGCTTTAAAACAAACCATTCTTGGGTAATAATCCTAATTTTTCTCTGAACCTCTTCCGTTGCTTTTTCTGTAACCTCCAGTGAAATTGAAGCTCGAGGTTCATAAGTTGCATAATATCCATTCTTTATAATCAGTAAAACTCTTTCGAAATCATCGGGGCTATTAGAACTTATAGGAGTAAATAGTTCTCTTTTAATTAAATACATAACTCCAGTAGCACCAATAATCGTTTTAAATTTTGATTCCATTAATTTCAGAAATGACTCGTATTTCCAATAAATCCCTTCTCCCGATTCCCTGTTTCCTTTATCGACTTTTTTTACAGCACCCGATACCAAACCGATTCTTCTATCAGATAGCATATTAGCTACCAGTATTTTAACGCTATCAGGTTCAAATAAACAATCAGCATCTGTAGATAATATATACTCAGTATCAAGCATTGGCAAAACTAAATTATGCGCATTTTGTTTACCTGCCCTCGGTTTTTGAATTACTAGAGATATATTATAATTGGTGTATTTTTCTACTATTTCATTGGTTTTATCGGTTGAATCATCAGAAATCACTATCATTTTTATTTTATCTTTGGGATAGTCTAAGTTTAAAAAAGATTGAATCTTTGCTTCAATTAACTTTTCTTCGTTATAAGCAGGACATAGTACCGTAATAGAAGGATATTCATCAGGTTCGGGATAAAGAGATTTCTTTTTTGTAAACAGAGCGTTGAATATGAATAAAATTAATCCATACCCGAAAAGATGGTAAGCTAAAAGCAGCCATGAAACCCAGAATACTATCTTCGCTATGGTCATTTATTTTCCTTTACATCCTATACACCAACAGTTTAACAATCTGTCAATATTTATAAATCACAATTATTAACAGGGTTGAGCTGTCAAGCAGAATTCACTACCACTAACAGTATCGAATTTAGTTTTACAATTGACAAAAAGGCAGGGATTATGTTTATGGCATTATGAATTATAATAGAAAATTTAGTGCTAATTACCCAAGAGAAAAATGTCCCAGATAAATCTGAAAAAAAATATAATAACAAGCGGCAGTTTCAGAATAGTAATCCTGATATTGTCATTTCTGATCAGCTGGATTAGTGCCAGATATTTAGGAGTAACCTTAAAGGGTGAATACAGTTATCTGATCACTTTATGCGGTTTTATGTGGACAGTTCTTGATTTAGGGGTTTATAGAAGTTATCCTTATATAGTGCGTAAACGCCCAGATGAAGTTCAGACATTGTTTGGATGGACAATCATCACTATGTTCTTCGAAATAGTAGTAATGACCTCTATCGGAGTTGCGTTTCTGGATTTTTGGAATAAACTGATTGGCTATCAGCTAAGCCCAGTAAAAATAATTTTTCTGGTTATGTTTGTTTCCTTGAACAAAGCATTTATGCAACTACAGGCAATATATATGGGGATGAATAGGGTACTGGAAAATTCCATCTCTCATTTTTTAATCTCGGTTGTATTCTTTATTCTTTTATTAATCGGCTATTTTGCACTTATAGATGTTGATAGAATTGATATCCTGTTGTTATTTAACTTGATTGGCTTGGCTTGCAGTGTTTTATATCTTGCTTTCCGTAACCGGTGGGGAAATTGGTATAAGGAATTGAATATAAAAACAATCAAGCTGTTCTATAGTTATGGATTTCGAGTTTTTCTATCCTCATTATTCATAATGCTGTTAATTCGAGCCGATATTGTGTTAATTAAGCACTTTCTGGATTTCTCAGAAGTAGGTATCTATTCTCTGGCTGCTCATATTGTAGATTTTATTCAAATTGCCTCTAACCTCGTAGGGGGCTTATTATTTGTCAAGCTTTCCGATATTGAAGATGACATAAGTAAATGGCTTCTGCTAAAGAAAACCCTATTGATTTTTTTCTTTTTTATTACTTTGGCGAATCTTGGTTTTGGATTAATAGGAAAACCAGTAATGCAGATAATGTTTGGAGCTGATTTCGTTCCTGTTTATTATGTTTATTTTTGGTTGATGCCTGCGGCTTATGGACTTAGTTTTGGTTCTCTATTTAATAATTATCTGAACAGTAAAGGTTTTCCGATAATCAGTATTATCCTTCCTGCAATAGCTTTGGTATTGAATATTACTTTGAATATGCTGTTAATACCTACAATGGGAATTAATGGTGCTGCTCTTGCTACCAGTATATCTTATTTTCTTTGGTTTCTTTTGATTGTCTATTTTGAACAGCGTGATAGTAAAGGCAAGATGTTGCATTATCTTATGCCTACCTGGAAAGATGTAACTGACCTCTATCGAGAGACAGTAACCGAAATTAAAGAGATGATGAATAATATATCCCACAAGAAAGCTTAAGGATAGACCTATGAAAGATGAACCAGTAAAAAAAGTATTAATAATTCACACTTGGGGTATTGGTGATTTGATATTATTAACTCCTGTCCTGCAGGCTGTAAAACAAATGTATCCAAAACTGGAACTGGAAGTTCTTTTCTTTCCTGAATCAGCGGCAATTCCTGTTACAAATGCTCCCTTTATAAGTAAAATACACTTTACCGGTTGGAAAGCTAACTTACTTATTCCCACAATTTTGGCTCTGCGCAAGCAAAAATATGGAGCAGTTCTTTTTTCTTCTGGAGTAAAACCTTGGAAAACATGGCTATTTATGTTACTTTTGAAAGCCGAAAAAAAGATAGGTGAATATAGAACTATCCGCTATCCTGGTTTATCTATGTATATAAAGTTCAATCCTGCATTTTCCAGAACCCGTAGTAATTATGCACTGTTTGAGAGTTTTTTAAATTTACCTTCTTGGGAAGATGCACTTTCCAAGCAAAATGACTTACATTTATATCCTTATTTTCATTTGACCGAAGAAAATCAGAAGTGGGCGGAGAAATTCTTACTCGAGAACAAACTTTCAGGAGAAAAAGTTATTGGTATTCATCCTGGTTGTTTAGCTAAAAACAAACATAGAAGATGGAGTAAAGAATATTTTATAACTCTGATAAACAAATTGCAAGAGCATTATTCCTATCCGGTTCTCATAATTGCAGGACCGGATGAAATTGAAGTAGGAAAAGCAATTCAGGCAAGAACGAACACCTTGATTTTGAGCAATGCAGCTTTGGCAAATGTGGCAGCTGTTATTTCGCACTTACATTTCTTTATTAATACAGATTCTGGCTTAGGACATATTGCCTCCTGCTTTGGGATAAATAGTTTAACGATTTTTGGACCTGCCAATGAAGCTCAAACAGCTCCTTTTTCTGCTAATAGCCATATTATTCGTTATCCTGTCTCCTGTGCTCCTTGCCTAGAAAAGAAAAAGAAACCTAAGTGTGCATTAGATTGCTTGGTTAAGCTTACTCCTGATATGGTTTTTAAGCGCGTTCAAGAATTACTGATTTGACCTCTTTCATATATGGATAAAAGTGTCTTGCAGGTTTCTGCGCGAGAATATTGTTTAATAATATCGGTTTGAATAGAAAACGAAGATGTATCTGTTAGCAATTCATTAATCTTCATTTTAATTTGGTCTTTATCCTTTATCCAGGCATATTTGCCTGCGCCTGTTTCTTTTAGTAAGTCCTCTATAATACATTTTTTGGGTCCCATCGCTAAAATTGGCTTTCCAGCTCTCAGTAGTTCAAATAGCTTCCCTGTAAAACTAAAAGTTGAAATTGGATCATCGTTTAGAAAAATCAGATTTATATCAGCTCCCAGAATGTAAGATATAGCTTCCCGGTGATTTTTATAACCACAGAATTTATAAACTCCCTTATCTATTCTTTGGATATCTTGCAGAAAAGCGGCACTTATGCTTCCAATATGTATAACCTGATATTTAGGCAGGTTACATTCTTTTAGTGCTTCTAATAAAGATATGGGATTTCCATATACCCTGGTTAGCTTGCCCATATACACAAAAGTTAAACAATCAAACTTTTTAGGGATAACGCCTTCAAAATCGTCCTCATCATAGCCATTAGGGATGTAGTAACTTTTTTTATCCAGCCAGGGATGCTTATGCAAATATATATTTCGGGATTCAGGAGTAACAAATACTGCAGCATCACAAGTTACCAAAACCCTATCATCAGTTCTGCATATTTTTTTAAATCTAAAAGGTAAAACCATCTTATCAAGTAAGGGTCCAAACTGCCAAGAATCCCTATAGTCGGCAATCCAAAATATACTATCTTTATACTTCTTTTTTAGTGCGATACCGACCAAAAATGCAGAATAGGGATAAGCTGTAATATATATATTTCTAATTTTGTATTTATTGATTAATTTCACGGTTTTCCAATAAGCAAAAGGCATCCAACCAATCTGTTTATCATAGGGAAAAAGAAAATCATTGATTAGCTTTAAAAATCTCCAAAATGCCTTGATTATTTTTGATTGGGGGGCTGTATCTTCAAAGTTGGCATCTACCATTTTGTTTTCTTCGGGATTTTTGATGCCCAAACCAGCAACTCTGTATACTTTTGTTTCAGGAGGAATTTCTTGTAACAGGGAATAATCCAAGACCTTCCTTACCGGTTTTTTAGGTGCAATAATATGAACTTCCCAACCAGCTTTAACAGCATATTTGGCAAACTTTAAAGGTCTCTGAACAGAACTTGCTCCTGTAGGAGGAAATTCGTTAACAATCATCAGTAATTTATCTTTGCTCATAAATGGCTATTACTCTTTGGATAAGTTCCTTAAGCATATATTTTTCTTTCACTAATCTCTGCCCGGCTTTTGCTATTTCTTCTTTTAGGTCAGGATTGTTTATCAGAAATTTGATTTTGTCAGCAAGGTCTTTACTGTTTTTAGGTTCTGCAAAAAGTGCCTCTACCCCATCTTCTGCCAAGCCGTAAATACCTTCATTTCTAATTCCAATAACAGGTAATCCAGCATACATCGCTTCTAAAAAAACAATGCCAAATGTCTCGCTATAGCTTGGTAAAACAAATAAATCGAACAAAGGCAGAATATTTCTTAAGAAAGCATTATCAATTCTGCCTGGTAAGGTTACCTCTTTAGCAACATTGCAAGAATGAATCTTGCGTTCAATATCATTTCTTTTTTCGCCTTCTCCTACAATTAAAAGTTGGATAAGGAACCCTTCCTTTTTCAGAATAGAAACTGCTTCAATCAAATAGGAAAAGCCCTTCTCGGTAACCAGATTCCCAATACTGATAATTTTAAAATAATCATCATATAGTTTTTTCTTAAATTTGTCTATTAATACGGGTTCAACAGATATCGGTTCAGTTATACCATTCCCTATAACTGTTACTTCCTGATTATAGGTTTTTACCCATTCAGCCAATCTGCTGTTGACAGTAAATATATGATTCCATCTTGTTAATGTCCATTGTAAAGCCCATTTATAGAACTTAATTCTGGGGTTATTTATTAGAAAAGCTGGATGAGTTCGGATATTATGTAAGGTTAAAAATCTTGGAATAGGAAGCTTATTTAGCCAGGGCTTCAACCAAAATAATTCCGGTATATGACGGTAATCGTGAATATGTATCAGATCCGGTTGAAATCTTTTATAGCATCTTTTTATTGCAGGTAAAGCTAATATTCTATAAGTTATCAGAGAAGATAAAAAAAACTTTTGCCAATAGGGATAGCAGATTATCTTGGCAGTAAAACCATCCTGATGATGTTGATAAATAAGATAAGGATTTTTGTCACAAGCAGCTACCACCTGAACCTGATAGAACTTCGACAACTCGATTGCTTGCTTCTGAACAAATACACCATTTACAGGATTAAATTTATTGGGATATAAATCCGTAATTAACAGTAGCTTTTTTTGGGGTGTTTGCATCTATCACTTAATAATGAAGCAGTATACTGAAATCTGTGCTTTATTGTATGTTGTAAAAAATAGGTTGTCAGTATGCTGTTTTTCTTTGTAGTCGGAGCTCGCTGTCTTTACCTCATTTTTGCAAAGGAACAGCGTCCTCCGACTACACTATATTGCGGAGGAACAGTGTCCTCCGGTTATTTCATCATCACCATTTTTTTTGTGCTGCTGTAGCTGCCAGATTTTAGACGGAAGAAATAGACACCGCTGCTAACTTGCTTTCCACTAAGATCTTTACCGTCCCAAACAACGCTATTAATACCCTGAGTAGTAATAGTGTTTATAGTTTTAACAACCTGTCCCTTTTCGTTATAAATAGTCAATTCGGCAGGAGCAGATTTGTCCATCCTGAAACGAATAGTAGTTTCCGGATTAAAAGGATTGGGGAAATTACCTAAAAGCTCAATGTTCCTCGGGATCAGAACTTCATCATCATTGGCAACCGGATTAAAATCACTAAGCATCCTGGGAGTTACTTGAACAGCAGTATTATATTGAGTAACTATCACATACACATCAAAATTACCCTGGTGCATAGGAGTGCCAATGTAATCTGCATCGGAAAATTGAGTACGCATCACAACTGTTCCTGTATCATCTAACAGATCATAACTGGTTAAAGCAGCATAATCTCCGCTGGGAGATGCATAATGAACATTATTCAGACGAACTAACCGTGATTGATAAAGCTCAATATCATGATTAAGCTCCGTTATAGTTACCAACTGCGGAATAACTACATTCCCTGAAGAAGTGGCAGGTCCAGGATCTACTGTAGGCCAAAACTGAAGCATGCCAGTTGTATAACGATTAAGAGTTCCAGTGATGCCTGTAATCCCATCTCCAATATTATAAGTTGTGATGATTACTCCTGGATAGTCATCAATAAGTATGGCACCAGTTGCATCTTGGATAAACTTCTGATGACGCCAAGTCTGTTGCATTGTAAGAATAACTTCATTTGCCAGTTGATAGATAGTTGTTCCGTCAGCAGTCGAAGCTCTAAGGGCTGCTATATTCGATATTTGAACTGGAAATAGGTAATTAGCGGTAGCTGTATAAGAAGGATTAAAACCAGCTGCAAATGCCTTAGCTTTCAAAGTTGTTGTAGATGAAATAGCTATTGGAACAGTATATAGGGTTGAAGATTCACTTGGTTCACTACCATCAGTTGTATAATGTATTTCAGCTCCTGTAGTTTCAGAAGTAATAGTTACATTTATAGGATTAGCATAGACCCCTGCAGGAGGATTAAAAACTGGAGTAGCAGCTTGTTCGGGTGCACTAGGGTTAAAAGTATGTTGGCCCAAGTCAGCAAAATAGTTCTGCGGATGAACTATCCATTCAGAATCATCTTGATTTGTTCCTGCACCAGCAATAAAATTAGTATTGCCTTGTATAACATCTGGTTTACGGATTAAAGTATGTTCAGCAGTACCGGAAGGAGTTCCAGCTACAGGCCAATTAGCAGGTCCGGGATCCTGTTGATAGACACCAATGATATCAATTAGAGTATCACCATTAAAAAGACCTACTACATCATTGCCATTATAATAAGTAACTGTAGAAGTCACATTCGCTATAGCAAGAATAGAAGCTTCGGCTCCTGAATTAGCAATCACATAAACTTCACCATCATCTAAAACACCAGTCATATGCAAAATATTGGTAGTACTCCAGGTTCCTCCATTGGAAGCAAGTTTAACTGTATAGTTAGATAAATCTACAGGATCACCAGTTCCATTGAAGATCTCTAATGCTTTGTTGTTACTTGTCCCTTCCACATATTCAGAAAAGAAGAGATCAACAGCTTGAGCAAATATAGCTGCAGTTGCTGCCATTAAGACGATTAGCATAAGTGCTTTTTTCATTATTATTACCTCACTTTTGTTAAAATTTCCAAAGCACAATATAAGAACGAACCTGCGAATAGAATACTATCACAACGATCTAAAATTCCCCCGTGACCGGGAAGCAGATTCGAACTATTTTTCACTTTACAATAACGCTTTAACATAGATTCAATCAGATCTCCAATCTGACCAATAATGCCTGCTGCAATAGCAATTAAAGCCAGATAGGAAAAAGACATAATTCTAACCTTGCAAATATATAATATAATCAAAATCAACCAGGGCGCAAGAATTCCTGCAAGAAAACCTTCTAAGGACTTTTGCGGACTGATTGCTGTTATATTTCTGTGTTTTCCTATTTTCATACCAACAAAATAAGCTATTGAATCCACAAACCATATCATCAGAATTAAGGCAAGCAAAAAATTATATTCTGAATAAGATAAACTGATACGAGCTATTAAAGCAGGAAATAGAGCAGTATATACAAAACAGAAAAAAGTAGCAAAAAGTCGTGGAATAGAACGCTCTGCGTTCCAAGTAGTAATAGATTCTATTAGAGCAAAAAGTAAAGCTAACCATAACAAAGAGAAATCTCTGCCCTTTATATATACAATAGCAAAATAGAACAAGCAATTTAACACAATCCAGACATAACTTATTTGTATTTTTGCTTTATGCATCATCCTTATATATTCCAACCCTCCCAAAAAAACTATAATTGCTAAGGTGATAACTAGAGATAAGCCCTGAAAATAAAGAATAATAAGGACTACAGGAATTAATAAAGCAGCAACAAGCACTCTTTTGAATAACTCATTCATTCTTTTCTACCTCCAAATCTACGGTCACGCGAGGCATAATCTAAAAGTGCTTTAATCATTTCTGTTTTATCAAAATCAGGCCACAAGGTCTCTGTTATGTATATTTCGGCATAAGCTGATTGCCATAGCAAAAAATTGGAAAGTCTCTTTTCTCCGCTGGTTCTAATTATCAAATCAGGATCCGGTTGTCCTGCTGTCCAAAGATAATTTCCAAAGTCCTCGGGAGTCAATTTATCCCATTTGTCCGGGTTCATTGACATAAACTTTTTGAAGCCCTCAATTATTTCCAGACGACCTCCATAATTGAAGGCAAAATTCACTATCATTCCTGTATTCTTATGAGTTTGAGCCACAAGCGAACTTACTTCATTCCAGTAATTTTTTTCCAGTCCAATAGAAGTTCCAATAAACTGTGCATAGATATTTTGTTCCATCAGTTCCGGAATTTCTTTTTTCAGCTGGTCTTTTAGTAACCATAAAAGGCCTTTTACTTCACTTTCTGGACGGCTCCAGTTCTCTGTAGAAAAAGCATAGAAGGTTAAATATTGAAGTTTTAGCTCAACTCCCAATTCTACAACTTGACGCAATGACTTTACACCGGCTCTATGACCATAAAGATGAGGTTTATTTCTTTTTTTTGCCCAACGGCCATTACCATCCATAATAAAACCGATATGCTTAGGTAATTTGTCCCTATCCAGTTCGTTGAGCAATTGTTTATAATCCTGTTTAGCCATTTATCCTCTGTTTGGCATTATATTTCAACCAAGCGTAGATAAAATCATTCAAATCACCATCCATAACTTTATCAGTATTACCCGTTTCATAATTAGTTCTATGATCTTTAATCATCTGATATGGTTGGAAGACATAACTGCGAATTTGATTCCCCCATCCAATTTCTGTTTTACTACTCTCTACATTCTGCTTTTCTTTTTCCCGTTGTTCTTCATAGTATTGATATAAGCGGCTTTTCAGAATGGACATTGCTTTTTCTCTGTTTTGAATCTGACTGCGTTCATTCTGGCAAGTTACTACGATATTGGTAGGTAAATGAGTAATGCGCACTGCAGAATCAGTTGTGTTAACATATTGACCTCCTGCTCCACTTGAGCGGAAAGTATCAATTTTCAAGTCTTTAGGATCTATTTCCACATCCAGGTCTTCATCAAATTCAGGATATACAAAAACAGAGGCAAAGGAGGTCTGTCTTTTGCCTTGAGCGTTGAAAGGACTTATTCTTACCAAGCGATGAATGCCTATTTCACTTTTCAACATTCCATAAGCAAAATCACCTTTAATTTCAACACTTACACTTTTTATTCCAGCTTCTTCTCCTGGTAGGTAATCAATAATATTAAAACTATAATTATTCTTTTCTGCCCAATGAGAATACATTCTTAGAAGCATTTCCACCCAATCTTGAGATTCTGTTCCTCCCGCACCGGAATGAATAGTTAGCAGAGCATCATTATGATCATATTTATCATTCAGGTAGCATTCAATTTCCGCTTTCTCTATGAAATTCTGTATGCGTGGAAGTTCCGAAACTGCTTCATTTAGTAAATCAATATTAAAATCCTCTTCCAGCAAAGAAAGATAAGTTTCCAGTTCACCTTTTATATTTTCCATTTTTCTTATGTGATCTAGTTCGTCTCGTAGTTGAGAAAGCTGTTTACTTACTTTTTTAGCATTTGTTTGATCTAACCAAAAATCCGGAGCATTCATCTTTTGCTCTAATTCGGAGATTAATAATTTCTTCGGCTCCGGATCAAAGTAACCTCCGAATTTCAGATATTTGTTCAATTATTTCATTGGCTGTTTTTTTATAATCAGTGTATTCCACTTGGTTTTTCCTCTTATTTTATTTTTATAACCTAAACATCGGTAAGCCGTTTGCTGTCAAGTAGAAATGAAGTAATGAGAGCTAACGCAGCGAGAGTTTAATTGTAAGAATTGCACGGTTTTGCCAAATATAACTTTGAACTTTAAACCTTGAACTTTTGAACTTTGAACTCTGAACTTTGAACTCTGAACTTTGAACTCTGAACTTTGAACTTGTTAAGATTTTGTTCTTACTACTCGAAAACCAAGGTAGGCATTTTTCGTGTAAGGTTTAGCATAATTTCGGTTAGTAACTCTCATTTCGGAAACACTATGATACCAAGAACCACCTCTAATAACTTTATCGGTTCCTTTATCTGGACCAGTTATCAAATTCCAGTTGCGTGCTGAATAAGGAGCATACCAATTCCAGACCCATTCAAACAGGTTTCCGCTTAGATCATAAATTCCCAGTTGGTTAGGTTTTTTTTGTCCTCCAGGATGACTTTGAGCTTCGCTATTGCTATTATACCAACCAACTTCATCAGGATCAGCGGAACCGCTGTAAACAAAAAAATCATATCTTTTCCCACTTTTGGCGGCAAATTCCCATTCCGCCTCAGTGGGCAAGCGATAACCATTTGATGAAAAATTGCAAACCACTTCATTATCGTAATAATCGTAGCAAGGTTCAAAACCGTCTAAAACACTCTTCTGATTGCAAAATTCTATAATATCGTAAAAACTAACATTTTCCACAGGTAATGCAGGATCTTTACTATGAGACGGATTATTGGGAAAAACCATCATCCATTCTGCCTGACTGATTTCTTTTTGGCCGATATAAAAAGCTGGAATACTAATAGTTAAAAGAGGAAATTCATCATCATCTGCCTCGGGAGCAATATTTCCCATCACTAAAGTATCGGCAGGAACTAACATCATTGCAATAGGTAGGTTTTTATTAAGAGGTCCTTCTGGGATTTCCACTTGCGTGCTATCTGCTACAGAAGTAAATTTGGGACGGTTACCAAAAGCTACATATTTAATAATAATGAATAGTAGGACAATAGCAGACATCCAAATAAGGACTTTAAAGGTTTTTTTCAGTTTTCTGGTTTCAATAGTTTCTACCGGTGCAGAAGTAGTGAAAGAATATTTAGGAGTATCTTTGGGAGTAGTATCCGATATTGTTTTTACTGAATCGGATTGAGGTATTTCTTCTGGGATAGTAACATCCAATTTTCCATAGAGATGTGAGATATCTGTATTAATTTTTTGCTGTGAATCCACATTTAATGCCAAATTTGTAGGTGGCAAATCATCAACTAATTGAACATCTTCAATTTGTTCTATCTTCTCAATCGCTTCGCACTTCTCTATGTCTACAATGGTTTCAACCTTTTCTACTTCTTTAATTATCTCTGCTTCCTGTTCGGGAACCCAATTATCCCTTTTAGTAAAAAGTTCCAAAAGTTCTTCTGCATTTGAAAACCGCAGATGAGGATCAAGTTTCAAACATTGCAACAAAGCTGCAAAAAGCCAATCCGGAACTTGTTTATTTAAAATCTCTGGCATAATAACAGCTCGGCAAAGTGACTGCTGTTTTTGTTTTTCAGGAATAAGTTGATTGTCTACCCGCCAGGGAATGACACCACATAGTATATGATAAGCAATTACAGCAAAAGAATATAAATCGGATTGAGGAAGGGCAATTCCCGCCGAATACAGTTCAGGTGCAATGTACAATAGTGGATGATAGGTCTCATCTTTTTCGTAAGCGGTTTTATAAGCATCTTGGTTTTTACCGAAACCAATAATATGCAGATGGTTTTCCTTATCAACAAGGATATTATACGGATTTAAATTCAAATGAATACAACCCATTTTGTGAGCGTAAGAGATGGCTTCCAAAAGTTCTTGCAACCGAGAAAGTGATTCTTCCAAAGTAAATGAATTAGGGTTATTTTTCAGATAAGCAGAGAGAGATCTTCCTTCAATATACTCGCCAATTAGATAGGCAGTTCCTTTTTCTTCTCTTGTTTCATAAACAGTTCTGATGAAAGGATGATTTAGTTTTAAATGGCTATTAGCTTCATTAACTAGATCGTGTTTTAATCCTATGTCATTTGTTCTTTGGCTATCTGGAGTTTTAATTAGGACTACATTTCCTGTTTCTATCTGTTTTGCCTGATAGAGAGAAAAGCGCAAAGAGCTGTTTACAGTTTTAATTATTTGATAGCTATTTAGAGATGTATCAGCCATTTAGGTTGCCTTGTACACTATTTTCCCATTTTTTAGCACGCTGGTTATATAAGAAGATCCTAAATGATAAGGGATAAAATTCAAATCGGGAATATCCCAAAGTACTATATCTGCCTGTTTACCAGTTTCCAGAGAGCCAATTATTTTGCCTCTATCTAAAGCAAAAGCAGCATTTAAAGTTGCTGCACATAAAGACGCGGCAGGAGTCATCCCCATTTGTAAACAGGCAAGAGACATTGTTAAGGACATACTATCACAATTACAGCTACCGGGATTAAAATCAGTAGCTATAGCAACAGGAAGATTTAATTCCATCATCAATTTCGCATTGGCGTATTTTTTACTCTGTAAGGAAAATAAAGTGGCAGGTAACAAAACTGGTACTACACCGGCTTTTTGTAGAGCCTTAATTCCTGTTTCACTAGCTGAACCTAAATGATCAGCAGATATACATTTCATTTCACTAGCAAGTTCTGCACCGCCAATTGATTCAATTTCATCACTATGCATTTTTAGTTTTAATCCATATTCAGCAGCACAACTAAGTATTTTACGCGATTCTTCAATATTAAATGTATGTGCTTCGGTAAAAACATCACAAAATTCAGCTATTCCCTGTTCCGCAACAGCAGGAATCATTTCTTTACAAAGTAGTTCTACATAACCAGAATGATTATTTCTATATTCAGGAGGAAATTCATGAGCTCCCATAAAAGTGGGCACAATATCAATCAGAAGTTCTTCCTGTAAGCGTCTAATTACTCTTAATTGCTTTAGTTCATTTTCAGTATCCAACCCATAACCACTTTTTGCTTCTAGAGTAGTAGTACCTTGTTGGATCATTTTTAAAATACGCCTTTTGGCTAGTTCAAAAAGTAAATCCTCATCAGCATCACGCGTTGTCTGAATAGTATTTAGAATGCCACCTCCAGCCTTAGAAATTTCAACATAAGTCTTCCCCTGTATACGCATTGCAAACTCATCTTCTCGTGTATGAACAAAAATGGGATGAGTGTGGCAATCAACGAACCCAGGTGTAGCTATTTGTCCATTTGCATCAATACATTCTACATTTCTATATTTTTCTTCAATTGACTTACTATCGTTTATTTCTATGATTTTACCATCTTTTACAGCCAGTGCTTTATTTAAAATTGTAGCTGTCTCTTCCATTTCTTTTCCCAAACGGGGGCGGCCATTATGGGCAAGAGTAACCAACTTGCTAATATTAATAATAATTAGGTCTGCCTGCATCGTTTCCTCGCTCAATTAATTAATTATAATTCCTTTTCGTGTTTATTTGATTATTCGTCAAGTTTTTTTACTCGTTTTTAACCAATAATCCAACTATCAATAAGATTGTCGGAAACCATTAGACATTAGATAATGAATAGGAAATCCCCTATAATAAGCCCGTTGAATAATCTGATTTTATTGTTATGTAACTGATATCTTCTTGGGAGATTCTTTAGGGATCCTCTAGCATTTCCTTGATGAAATAAGAGAATTTTAAAACAAGTATTGAATCTTTAATATAGCTTCCAAAATATACGAAATCAAGCACAGAAGGAAATAGTATGTTTGGTATCAGCAATAAACACACAAAACCCTACAATAATGTTATTCTTAAAGGATTCATAGCAAGAACCCACTGCAAGTATAATTTAGTATAACTGATTTGCCTGTATTCACTATAGGTTCATCAATCATAGCATATAAACCTCGTAATTTATACAATTATAATTGTTAAACGAATAAGCAATTTTCTGTAAAAAAACCTATTGACACTCAAACCTATATCAAAATAATAGAAAATAGGAATATTATGAGATGAGGAATCAAGATGGAAATTGCCCAAGCCCTTCAGCGTCTGGAAAAAAACATCAATGAAAATGAGCTTATTAAGATAGGTGATAAGTTGTTACTTGGATGTTCAGGTGGTGCAGATTCTAATGCTATGCTCTATCTTTTTTCTCAGCTGAGAGTTACTTATAATTTAACTCTTTTAGCAGTGCATGTCAATCATCAGATTCGCGGAGCTGAAAGTGATGCTGATCAGGAATCTGTAAAAGAACTATGTTCCAATTTGAATATCCCCTTAATTATTCATAAAGTAAAAGTTCCTAAAACAGGAAATTTGGAAAACCATGCTCGTAAACTGCGGTTTTCAGTTTTTGCGAAAGTGCTGGATAGTTATAAATTTGATAAAATTCTGCTTGCTCATCAAAGAGAAGATCAAGCAGAAACAGTTTTACTAAATCTTTTTCGTGGTTCAGGAATTACTGGTATGGCAGGGATTAAAGCTATTTCTGGTAAAATTGTTCATCCAATGCTTTGTTTTAGTAGAAAAGAACTTGAGGATATTTTATCTAAAGTGGATATTACCTGGAGGACCGATTCCAGTAATTTGGACAATAAATTCCGTAGAAATCTTTTACGCAATGAACTTATTCCTCGTCTTGAAAGAGAATTTAATCCTATGTTATCTTCACATCTCTCATTTGTAGCCGAACTTTTTGCTCAGGCAGATAAAATTTTAAAACAGCGCAGTGAGTCTCAATATAAACGAATTTGTTTAGATATACAACCCGAAAGAACAGTTTTATCTTGCCCACTACTTATAAAGCTTAGCAAAATTGAAAGGTATTATTTACTTCGCAATGTCTTTATCAAGGTCTGCGATGATGATAATGATTTCTTTGCAGTTCACTATCAGGCGATAGATAATATTCTTGCTACTAAAGGCAGTAAATGTATCTATCTTCCCAAAAATATCGTGGTTATAAAACAATATGAGGAGTTAATTATCCAAGTTGGAGATATTAAAAAAAATACAGAACCAGAACCTATGATCATAGATACAGACCGTACTATGGCTGTTTATGGCAATTATCGTTTCAGTTTCAAATATTTGAAGGTACAACCCAAAGATCATAAGCTGGCAGATGGTCAAGAACAAATTATTATTGATGCCGATAAAGTGAATTTCCCTTTTATGATCAGATTCAGAAAACCCGGTGATCGGTTTATGCCTTTTGGGATGACACAATATAAAAGTCTTAAAGAGTTTTTTATTGACGAAAAAGTCCCTAAATATGAGAGGGATTTAATACCCATTTTAGAAGATGGAGAAAAGTTATTTTGGATTGTAGGATGCCGTTTGGATGATCGGGTAAAATGTGATGAAACCACTTCTCGCTATTTGCAAATAGTGGCAAACCCTATTGCTTCAAAATCCAGAAGGGCAATCCATAAAAAAGAAAAGAGGAAAGGATGAATAAGATGAATTGTGATATTTCTGCTGTTCTCTTTGACGAACACAAAATTCAAACTCGAATTCGTGAACTCGGCTTGGAAATATCCAACAGCTATAAAGATAGTACACCCGTTATGGTAGGTATTTTAAAAGGGGGATTTATCTTTTTGGCTGATTTAGTCCGGAGTATTACTATCCCTGTAGAAGTTGATTTTTTAGCTATTTCCAGCTATGGTAATGATGCTAATAGTAGTGGAATCGTAAAAATTCGCAAGGATATCGATATTGATTTATCTAACAGAGATGTAATTATAGTTGAAGATATTGTAGATACGGGTCTTTCTTTAGAATATATCAAGGATTATATCTGGCAACATAAACCTGCCAGTTTGAAAACCTGTGTACTTTTAGATAAACCCGATGCCCATAAAATAGATGTATGTTTTGAATACATCGGTTTTTCCATTAAAAACGAATTTGTGGTTGGCTACGGACTTGATTTTGCAGAGAGATACCGTAACTTACCCTATATAGGAATATTAAAAGAAGAGCTATATAAATGATGAAATACATACTTATTCTATTCTGCATAATAGCATTAGGTTTTTTAAATGCTACAACTGCAGACACATTAACTGTGCCTCAGAAAACTCTCCCTGAGGCAGGAAATGCTTTTATGCAATTTTCCACACTTATGAACTGGTTTATTCTGGCTTTATTATTAATTTCGATAATCAGTATTATCAGATCCATAATTGTTAGAAATCGAAATATTAAGAACAAAGATAAACCGAATCCGGATTTTCGAAATCCTCAACCCCCCAAAAATGTACCTCCCAAAAAATCTGCTTTCTCTTTACCTATGATTATTATGCTCATCCTTATGGTAATAATCATCTTTCATATATTTAGTACAAGCGGTACTTCTATAACTAAAGAGAGCTATACTAATTTTATGGCACGCGTTGCTAATGGCCAAATAACGCAGGTACAGTTTTCAGAAAAGGACATTTTTTACACTGATATTGCCAATAAGAAATATACCACTACCCTGCCTTTCGAAAATCCCCAGCTTGTAGATTCTCTTGTAGCAATGGGAATTAAAGTCAGCGCCACAAAACCATCGCGTTGGGCAAGTATAATATCCTATCTATTGCCGTTTTTATTGTTAATAATTTTCTGGGCATTTTTCTTGCGTGGGATGAATGCTCAAAATGCTAAGGCATTCAGTTTTGGGAAAAGTAAAGCCAGATTATACGAAGCGAGTAAAACGGGAGTTACTTTTAAAGATGTTGCCGGAGTTGATGAAGCTAAAGAAGAATTGCAGGAAATTGTAGAATTTTTGAAGGATCCTAAAAAGTTTCAACGATTAGGAGGAAGAATTCCGCGGGGAGTTTTGCTTATCGGACGGCCTGGAACAGGAAAGACTCTTTTGGCAAAAGCTGTATCTGGGGAAGCTGGAGTTCCCTTCTTTTCAATCAGTGGTTCGGATTTTGTAGAAATGTTTGTTGGTGTCGGTGCTGCAAGAGTTCGTGACCTGTTTGAACAAGCAAAGAAAAATGCTCCTTGTATTACTTTTATCGATGAAATAGATGCAGTTGGTAGACATCGCGGAAGTGGTTTAGGAGGTGGTCATGATGAACGTGAACAAACCTTGAATCAACTTTTAGTAGAGATGGATGGTTTTGAGCCGAATGAAGCAGTAATTATTATTGCTGCCACTAATCGTCCTGATATTCTTGATCCTGCTTTACTGCGTCCTGGAAGATTTGATCGAAGAGTTACAGTCGATTTACCTGATATTAAAGGGCGTACAGAAATCTTGAAAGTTCATACTGCTAAAGTTCCGCTTGCTAATGATGTACACTTGGAGATAATTTCAAGAGGAACTCCTGGATTTAGTGGAGCAGATTTAGCTAATCTGGTTAATGAAGCCGCTTTGATTGCTGCCAGCAAAAACAAGACTCAGATTCAAATGGATGATTTTGAAGAAGCCAAAGATAAGCTTATTCTAGGTAAAGAAAAGAAAAGCAGAGTTATACCTGAAGAAGACAAACGCCTTACCGCTTATCATGAAATTGGCCATGTGCTCACCTCTGTATTCTTGGATAAAGTTGAAGCTGTGCATAAGGTCTCCATTATTCCGAGAGGTTTTACTGGTGGAGCAACTCATTATCTTTTAAGCGATAAAACCAATTATTCCAAGAGCTATTTACTTCAATTATTAGTTACCCTGTTAGGTGGAAGAGCAGCTGAAGAAGTTATTTTTACAGAATTTACTACTGGTTCTGGAAATGATTTGGAACGCAGCACAGATATAGCAAAAAAAATGGTCTGTTCTTGGGGAATGAGTGATAAAATTGGTCCTATCACTATTGGAAAAGAACAGGGAGAAGTGTTTCTGGGAAAGGAACTTGTTTCCCGTGATATATATAGTGATGAAACTTCACAAATGGTTGATCGTGAAATTAGAGAAATCATCAATAATGCCTATTCTCAAGCTATTTCAATCTTGAATGAGCATAAAGAACTGATGGAAATTATGGCTAATGAACTTTTTGATAAAGAAACTTTAGGCACTGATGAAATATTTAAGCTTATTCTTGATAATTGCCGCGATGATGAATCTGAAATTGTACAAAACAAATATAAAAAAGCTCTTGAACTTCGCTTTGAACCTGGCGAGAAAGCTAGAGTTTCTGAACCTGAAACATTAGAAGATAAAACCGAAGACACAGATACAAAACTTGAGGAAACTTCATAATTATGATTATGCATGGAACTACTATTATAGGTATCCGCCGCAACGGTAAAACTGCTATATGCGGAGACGGACAAGTTACTATGGGTGAAGCTATTGTAAAAGGCAATGCCCAAAAAATACGAAGAATTTTTGATGGAAAAGTGATTGTTGGCTTTGCGGGAGCTACAGCTGATGCATTCAGTTTATTGGAAAGATTTGAGGATAAATTAAAATCCAATAAAGGTAATTTACGCAAAGCAGCAATTGACTTAGCCAGGGACTGGCGACAAGATAGAATATTAAGACGGTTGGAAGCAATGCTAATTGCTGGAGATAAAGATACCCTTCTTCTAATTAATGGAGTTGGGGATGTGCTTGAACCTGATGATAATATAATAGCTATTGGTAGTGGCGGAAATTATGCTTTGGCAGCTGCTCGCGCTTTAGCTAGAAAAACAAAATTAGGTGCTGGTGAAATTGCTGTTGAAGCTATAAATATTGCTTCTGAAATATGCATTTATACAAATAGTAACTATATTGTAGAGGAAGTTTAGAAATTGTTAAACTATGTACATTTAACCCCAAAACGGATTGTTGAAGAACTGGATAAATATATAATAGGGCAGGATCAGGCAAAACGTTGTGTAGCTATTGCTCTTAGAAATCGTTGGCGTCGCCAACAAATATCTGGTGATATCAAAGGGGAGATTATTCCCAATAACATTATACTGATAGGCCCTACTGGAGTAGGAAAAACTGAAATTGCTCGAAGAATTTCACGATTGACAGGAGCTCCTTTTGTCAAAGTAGAAGCATCCAAATTTACTGAGGTTGGTTATGTTGGACGCGATGTAGAATCGATGGTCCGTGAACTAATGAATTATGCAGTTAGCCAGATTCGCGAGATGATGATAGAAGAAGTTCGTCCTGAAGCAGAAAAGAATGCAACTGAAATGATCCTGGATATTTTGCTTCCCCGCAGCAAAAAAATGAAACAAAATCGCGTTAGTGATAATGCAGAATATGATAGGTATTTACGCAGTCGGGAAAAAATGCGTAAAAAGCTGTTATCAGGTAGTTTGGATGATAAAGAAATTGAAATTGAACCCGAATTAGACACTACTCCCAATCTGGAAATATTACCAGGACCAGGTTTAGAATTATTAGATCTTGATTTTACCGAAATGTTGACTAATATCTTTCAGGGTAAAGGTGCATCCAGAACAATTAAAACCACTGTTCACACTGCCTGGAAACGATATATTGAAACCGAAATTAACCGGTTGATAAGTAAAGATAAACTAATTGAAACAGCAAAAAATTCAGTGGAAGAAAATGGGATTATCTTTATAGACGAAATTGATAAAATTGCCAATATTGATAAGCAAGGTGGATTAGATGTTTCTCGTAGTGGAGTACAACGAGATCTTCTTCCCATTGTTGAGGGTAGTAAAGTTCCTACTAAATATGGAATGATTGATACTTCTCATATTCTATTTATTGCTGCAGGTGCTTTTCATTCAGCTAAACCTTCAGATTTAATTCCGGAATTACAAGGCAGATTTCCTATAAGAGTGGAACTCAATAGTTTAACTAAGGAAGATTTTGAACGCATTCTTATTGAGCCAGAAAATTCATTAACAAAACAGTATCAAGAGATGTTCCGAAGCGAAGGAGTCGAGCTAACATTTATGCTAAGTGCAATTCGAGAAATTGCTCGTTTTGCAGCTTTAGCAAATGAAAAAATGGAGGATATCGGAGCTCGTCGTTTACATACTGTAATGAATACACTGCTCGATGATTTTCTATTCGAAATGCCTTCCGAAACTCTTAAAAGCGTTAAAATCACAAAAAAGATGGTAACTGAATATCTTAACCCTGTCATCGAAAGTGAGGACCTTTCCCGCTTTATCCTATAGCAATGATCATTTCAAAACTAAAAGAAATCTTCGTTTCATTAACTATTAGAAACTATCGTCTCTTTTTTATGGGACAGGGGATTTCCTTAATTGGAACCTGGATTCAACGAACTACGATGGGCTGGTTTGTATATCGTTTAACCGGTTCTGCATTTTTGCTTGGTTTAGTGAGTTTTCTTTCAATGGTGCCATCTGTTTTTGTCAGTCCTTTTGCTGGTGCTTGGGCAGATCGTGTAAACCGCCATCATATAATGATATACACTCAAATTGCTTTCTGCTTACAAACAGGGATTCTGGCTATATTAGTTTTGACCGGAGTAATCAACAAGCAGGTTCAGTATCCTATTATAATATTATCTTTGCTTCAAGGAATTATTGATGCTATAGATGCCCCTATTCGTCAAAATTTCGTAATGGATCTTGTTTCTTCCAGACGGTTATTGCCCAATGCGATAGCAACTAATTCTGCTATGTTTAATGGAGCGCGTTTAATTGGTCCTGCAATTGGTGGTTTTCTAATTATGATGTTTAGTGAAGGGGTATGTTTTGCTATTAATGCTATTTCATATATTCCAGTAATAATTTCCTTGTGCTTTATTAGAATAAGCTATCCCCCACCTTCTCCTCAAAAAGAACCTACTCTCAAAAAAATAGTTTCTGGTTGGAAATATGCGTGGGAGAATATGCCCATTCGGTTTTTAATAAGCAATTTGGCAATATATACAATTTTTGGAATGTCTTTTTCTACTTTAATGCCTATTTTCGCTAAGGATATTTTACAGGGCACTTCTGCTACTCAGGGTTTATTAATGTCGGCTATGGGAGTAGGAGCATTAGCTGGTTCTTTCTTCTTAGCTTCGCGCAAAAATATAAGAGGGATGCCAACTCGTCTTGTATATCTTTGTTTAGTATATAGTATCTCTCTAATTTTATTTTCTCTATCCGGTTCGCTTCCGCTTAGTATGTTCTATATGGTTTTTATTGGTTTAACAGGAATGATGACTATGGCAACCACAAATACTCTTATTCAGAGTATTGCTTCTATAGAAATGAGAGGAAGAGTGATTGCACTATATACTATGGCTTCAGCCAGTACAGCTCCTTTGGGGAGTATACTGATGGGTAGTTTATCCAGTCAGTTTGGAGCTCGATATACTTTAATTATTTGTGCTTCAGTATTTTTATTGTGGTCATTGTATAGCTTAAAGTTAGCTCCAAAGTTTATTAAGGGAGTATTAAGAATGCTAGTAATCAGCAATAATACAGATGTTTATCGTTCCAAAATTCTTGCTCCGGAGATTAATATCCAATGAAGATTTTCTACCATCTAGGTAAGAGAGATACGGATTACCGATCTTTGATGCATTTACAGAAGGATTTTATCTTGGAAGGGACAAAAATCCCTATTTCAAGAGTAATAATTGCTGAACAAACCCATTCCAAACAAGTCCATATTTGTAGAGAAATCGATGGTGGTGCAGGTTTTATGAACAAGCCTCAAATTCCTGTAGTTGATGGATTAATAACCAAAATACCCTATCAATATTTACTTATTAGAACTGCAGATTGTTATCCTGTTATTTTAATGGATAACCGTATAAATGTTATAGCAGCACTTCATTGCGGTAGGGAAGGAACCAGAAAAAACATAGTTGGAGAAGCAATCAGAATAATGAATAGTCAAATGTATTGCCAGCTTACTGATATTATAGCTATCGTAGGTGCAGGTATCTGTCATAATCATTATGAAGTTAGCCAAGAACTTTATAACGAGTTTGGTAAGAGTATTGTTTCTCAGGGATTGGAACCTGTTTTAACCAAGAACCGGCATATCGATTTACGCAAAACCCTTAATGCTCAGCTATTAAAAGCTGGAATTCCGGAAATCAATATTGAACACATCAATGATTGCACTTTTGAAAACTCTTGCTATCATTCTTACCGCCGGGAAAAAACGAATAATCGTCAAATAAACATTGTAGGTATCATACATGGATAAGACCTACACCAACAAAGAAGGTAACCTGATTTTAGAAATTCGTGATGAGCCCTTGTCTGCTTGGTTAACCATAAAAAAAACAGGTAAGCTTATCGATGAATACGCTATTATTGCTTTACTTGAAGAAGCAGGTATCAAAAGCGGATTTGAAGAAGCAGTTGAATATGCACAGATTCATTCTCTGGAAAAAGAATTTGATATTCCTTTCCCGGTTGCTATGTGTAAAAAGGATGAGAATAAAACAATCCTACGCTATAAATTTAATCCCGATATACTAACTGCTCCTGAAATGGAGATCAGCTATCAAACATTAGCCAAATTGAAGGTTTTCAAAGCTGGAGATACTGTAGCAGAATATTCACATAATATATTTGAACAGAAGGGGAGCATTTATAATATTTTTGGAGAATTGATAGATGCTAGTTCAGTTGATCCTGAACAGGCAATTGCCTTGGCTGGAGAAAATGTTGCCTATGATGTTCAAAACTGTACTTATTATCTTCTAAAAGATGGCTATCCTTATGTAGACGAGGAGGGTCATATAAGTCTTTTAGATAGCATTACTCTAAAAGCAAGCGAACTTCCAAGTGACACAATTATAAGTTGTCCAATTGATTTAATAATCGAAGGAGATCTTACTTATGCTAATCTGCATTGTGATGCAAACTTGAGAATTGAGGGGGAAGTACATTCCTGCAGTATTGAATGTAAAAAGGATATGCTGGTTACAGGTGATATAAATGCTTCTTCAGCTAAGGGCATAATTGTTTGGGGAAATTTGGAATGTAGCAGTATCCATAACTCCTATATAGTGTGCCTCAATAATATCCATTTTACCAATAAACTTGAAAATTCGACAGTAGTATGTGATGGTGAAATAATAGGTGCACCAGATAGAAGTGAAATTTGCGGTGGTTTAACTCAAGCAGGAGAATCAATTACTGCTTTTCAAGCGGGTTCTTATAATAATACAATAACCGAGATTGAGATAGCTATAAGTCCTTTTTATCGCAATTTGTTGCTAATCTTAACTAAAGACCTTATTCGTCTAAAAGAGAATAAAGATATAAATGCTACAGCTATAGTGGACTTAGAAAACCGCATCCAAAACTATGAAATATTGTTGGACGATAAGCTGAATCAATTCCTAAACAGAGAGCAGAAAGATACCAAGAGAATTTCTATTCAGGATATTTCCAGACCCCCCATTATTTATCGGATTTTAAAACATAGCTACGAAATTAACAAACGAGAAAAGAAAATAGAATTTATAGAAAAGGAATAATGAAAACAATTAAGAATACTCTAAAAAGAATCTTCTCGATAGTAATGTTATTATCATTTAGTTATACTCTAATAGCTCTTGAGACACCGTTTGCAGGTGATCCTGCTATTTCTCCTGATGGCAAAACTGTTTGTTTTGTTTATTGTGATGACCTATGGTTAGTTCCTTTTGAAGGAGGAATTCCCCGTAGAATTACTAATACTACTTGTAAAGAATGGAATCCTCAATTTAGCCCCGATGGTAAAATGATCGCTTTTTCTTCTGATCGTGATGGACAAAGTATGATTTATTTAATGCCTACCGAAGGGGGAATATCAAAACCTGTAAACTATGAGAGCTTAGGTCTTTCTGAGTGGTTTAGTGATTCCGAGCATCTTTTATGCACAAAATACACTCCCAGATGGGGAATATCTTTCTATAAAGTTCCTATAGATGGTTCCAGACCTGTTATGATAGCAGAAGTTGCTACTCGTTTTGCTACCTTAAGTCCTGATAATAAACAAATTGTTTTCCAAAAGGGTGGTTATTCAAGGCGGGAAGCATATCGAGGCAGTGCAAATGGAGAACTATGGCTACTTAATATTGAAACGAAAAAATATACAAAACTTACTAATACTGAGCTCTCAGAAATGTATCCCCGTTTTTCACAAACAGGAGCTTTATATTATTGTGCATCGGATGGTAAAAATTTACAGATTAACAAGGTTAACAAGCTCTCTTTTCGTAAACCTGAAAAAATTACTAATCTTAGCCCTTTCAGTGCCCGAGATATAAATCTGGCAAGAGATAATGAGCGTCTTGTCTTTGAATATTTTGACACTATCTATAAATATGATCCCACTATAAAAACCGGAGAGAAGGTTAGCCCTCTTTATATAGATCTTTCTGAAGACGAATGGCAAGACAATATTGTTAGAAGCTATAGCAATAATAATGTAGGTGATTATACTGTTTCTATCAATGAACTGCTGGTTGGTTTTACTCATAATTACGATTGTTTTTTTGCTCCAGTGAAAGGTGGGGAGGTAAAACAGATTAGTTATGATCACGGTTCCATTTCCAGTATGCAATTTTTGGATAACCGCCGAATGGTAATTAGCAAACTGGATAATGGAATTGTAAAACTGTTTGTAGCAACAGCAGATTCCATTATAACCCTTTCCCCTATTGAGTGGTTTGGAGAGGATAGTTTATGTGTTTCAGACCTTGGTAAAGACAAAAATGGTCGTTGGTATTTCAAATATGCAGATTATTACAGCCATCAAAAAGTAGCTATTGCCGATTCAGGATTGATTAATATTCGACCAGTAAAAACACCTTGGGCTGTTACCACCAATTTTGCTTTCAGCGAGGATGGCAATTATGCATTGTATGGTTGTATGCGCGATGATAATTATGTGAAAGAACTATATCTCTACGATGTTAAAGCAGATACCAGTAAACGAATTTTAGCGGATGACGGTTGGCTGGATAATCTTGTCTGGATGCCAGATAATAGGTCTATACTGTTAACCCGAAACCAGGATATATATCGCCTGGATCTTGTTCCGAGAGATGAATTTGAATTGGATAAAGATCCCTGGGAAGAGATTTTGAACCAGGAAAAAAGTAAACCGGATAGCACAAATGAAGAAATGTACTATGACGAAAATGGCTATCTAGTTTTAGATATTGTAGCAGAAGAGAATAAAACTGAAACAAATAATAAACTGGAAATTGTTTGGGAAGGTATCGAAAAACGCTTTTACCCTATTATAATAGCAAAGGATAATTATAATTTCGTGCTGGACACGATTAGTGACAGTACTTTTTACTATGTTGAAGATGCCAATCAACCGAATAAAAATAACTACCTCAAAAAAGCTAATATCTACGGCAAAAATCAAAAGGAAGTATTCAATTTTGGCAGCACAGCTAATGCTTACTGTAAAGTAAATAGCACCGTCTATTATCTTGTACAGGGTGAACTTAAGTCCTATAATTTGGCTACTTCCTCTCGCAAAGATATCAAGGTTAATTATGATTATCAGTATGATAAAGCCCTTTTGAATCAGCGAGTTTTTGAAGAAGCATGGAGTGCTTTCGGTAATAATTTTTACGATCCGGATATGCATAATGTTTCCTGGAAAGAACTCTTCCGTTTATACCGTCCTTATGTAGATAAGGCAAGAGATATTTATGATGTAGCCACTATAATAGAAGAAATGATAGGTGATGTAAATGCTTCACATACTGGATTTTATCCACGCAGCGAATATAGTCCTTTCAGGAATCCTGTCGCTTGGCTGGGAGCCGAATTTGATTATAATATAATTCTGGAAGAAGGAATTGTCTTAAGCCGAGTTTATCCAAATTCCCGTTTAAGCAATTTTTATCATCTGAAAGATGGCTGTATTCTTACTAATGTGGATGGAGTGAAAATCACTTCAAAGACATCGTTGGATTCACTGCTTGCAGGAAAAATTGGGAAGAAGATAAAGCTTACAGTTGTTCAAGATGGAGTTGATATAGAAGCTGTTATTACCGGTTTGTCTTATTCCCAGATGTACGAGCTGCGGTATAATTATCAGATAGCTCAAAATCGTAAACTTGTAGATGATCTTTCTCACGGCAAATTAGGTTATATTCATATTCCAGCTATGGGAAATGATGATTGGAAACAGTTTTATCGCGAGTTCTTAGTGGATAATTATGATAAGGATGCTTTGGTTATAGATGTTCGTGGTAATTCAGGAGGCCATATTCATGATCAGATTATCACACTACTGCAAAAAAAGAAGTATGCGTATACCGCTACGCGTAGGTATAGTAGAATTTTGCGTTCCGAACCTCGAAGTATTTGGGATAAACCAAGCATTGTATTAGTTAATGAGGAATCTTTCAGCGATGGAGAAATTTTCCCTATGGTATATCAAGAATTAAAATTAGGCAAGGTAGTTGGAACTCCTTCTAGTGGAGCAGTTATTGGAACCTGGCATTATTATCTTCAGGATGGTTCTTCAATGAGAATGCCGGGAACAGGTTGGTATAAGCTTGATGGTACCAATATGGAAGGAACAGGAGTTATGCCTGATATAATTATATTAAATTTACCTGAGGATATTATTGCAGAGCGTGATCCTCAACTTGTGCGTGCTGTTAAAGAACTTCTAAAAGAGCTTAAATAGTATGAATTTATCTGATATAAACAATCTCATTCAACGGGCAACTGTCCTGGCTAAAACTAATTGGCTACAAGCAGTTTATTTGCTTCAAGAGGGTTTGAAAGAAGAACCGGATAATTATTCCCTTATCATCAATTTGGGAGATATCTATCTCGAAAGGCAAATATATGAAAAAGCCCTTAGTTATTATATTAAAGCCATTTCCTTGCATCCAGATAGCCCCCAGTTGCTTTTTTTAATTGGGACTTGTTATTTCTCCTTAGGAGAATATAGAATCGCAATCAGCTATTTCAACAGGATTAGTAATCCACCTCCCGAAGTTCTATATAATAGTGCATTAGCTTATGCATTTTTAGGTTGTTATCAGGAAAGTATCGATGTAATAAATAAAATCCTTGAAGTTATGGATGATAATCCATTTATCTATTTTCTCCTGATTGAACAGTATGTCAGAATGCAAAACTACGATCAAGCATATCAAACAATTATTAATGCAGAAAAAAAATTCGGCAAGCATAGACAGCTTTTGCTACTTTCTGCTTTAGTTTATGGCAAAAAAGGCATTTGGTTGAAATCCTACCACAGCTTTGTAGAATATGAGTCTTTAGGCCATATCACAAATCCGGATCACCTAATTGCCTATGCTAATGCAGCCACCAACATTGGTCTGATTGATCGAGCAATTGAAATATTAAGACAAGCTCAGGAAATAAATCCTTATATAAGTGTAGTTTATGAAGAGTTAATCCGTCTGCTCCTGCAAAAAAATAATTATAAAGAAGCCCGCAAAGTACTTTCTTTAGCCAAAAAATATATATCCCAGTTTTCTCCTGTTTTATATCTCTTTAAAGAACGACTGGATAACCATCCTCCGGAATAATAAGTGTTCCCCTACTCTTTTCCCGTTCAAATTCTTGCCTTGTTATTTGCGGTATAGATACGATAATTTATCTTGGCATTTTACCCAGTGAAGCCACGATATCTTTGCAGTATATAATCAAGTAGGAAAACACATAGTGTAATTTCACCAATTATTTTATATCCAGTGGAAAACAGGGCTCAGAAATATCTCTTTGTTATTATTCGCCTTATTTTCAAATCTTGCTGAAGGATTTTACTGTGCTAATTAGTTTGCTTATCAAATATGATTCCGATTTCTCTAATAGCACTTGTAATTGAGTCCGAAGCGTGTACTGCGTTTTCAGTAATCCCTTCGGCATAAAGAGCTCTAATTGTTCCCGGTTTTCTTTTTTCCGGATCTACATCTCCGATTATTTCCCTTAATTCCTGAACAGCGTTGTCTTTTTCGACAATAATAGCTACAGTGTCATCCGATATCATAAAGCTCAATAAATTTTCAAAGAATGCTCTACCCTTATGTTCAGCATAAAAAAGTTCCCCCAACTGCCTATCGAAACGGAATATTTTAAGGGCACAAAAATGGAAATCATTCTCTTCCAAAATCGTTACAATATGCCCTATATGCTTGTTGCGAACTGCATTTGGTTTAATTAGCAGTAGTGATTGTTCCTTCATTTTGAGGGATATACAGTTTCGATATAATCCAGAGCGGCAACTTTTATGGCAATATCACGGTGTAAAACTATACTCATTTTGATTTTATGGCTGAGGATATCTGTCCAGATCTCAAACATTTCATTGGGCTTAAATTCAATTCCAGTATAGAGTTTCAGCATATCCTGATAAAAATCATCCCTGTCTGAATCAACTCTGGCAATAACCAGTTTGGGAATATCAGGGCAAACATCGTAGTCCTTATAACGGACATCAACGACAGCATAACCCAATTTGAGCAGGTTTTCGTAGTTAATTTGTAAATCTTCGTAATTAAGCATTTTTCTATCTCCAAGCTAAATAATTCTGGACAAAACAAGGGATTCATATTCCTTGTAAAGCAATTCAGAATTCAAGCCCTGTAATGTCAAGAAGAATTTCTAACTAAAAAGGAGACAAATAATGCAACGCTTTAAACTTGTTAGCGATTATATCCCTTCCGGTGATCAACCCGAAGCGATAAAATCTCTTGTAAAAGGAATTAAAGAAGATAAAAAATATCAAGTCCTTTTAGGCGTTACAGGTAGCGGAAAAACATTTACAATTGCCAATGTTATTGAACAGATAAACCGTCCTACCCTTGTTTTATCACATAATAAAACTCTTGCTGCTCAGCTTTATGGTGAATTAAAACAACTTTTCCCCGAAAATGCAGTTGAATATTTCATCAGCTATTACGATTATTATCAACCTGAAGCATATATTCCCGGAAAAGATATCTATATTGAAAAAGATAGCAGTATCAACGAACAGATAGAGAAATTACGGTTAAGAGCAACAATGAGTTTAATGGAAAGAAGGGATGTAATAATTGTTTCCTCTGTGTCTTGCATCTATGGTCTTGGTGTTCCAGAAGAATATCGTGAAGCATTAATTTCTATATCGCGGGGAATGAAAATGGACCGCGAAGAATTGATTAAAAAATTGGTTGCAGCTCACTACAGCCGCAATGATATTGCTTTTGAAAGAGGTGCATTCAGAGTTAGAGGAGATACTGTAGATATTTTTCCTGCTTATTTGGAACACTGTCTACGCGTGGAATTTTTTGGAGACGAAATTTATCGTTTGGAAAAACTGCATCCTATCTCCTGTAACAGTTTGGGAGAAGTTGAAAATTACGATGTTTACCCCGCAATTCATTTTTTAATGAACGAGGATAAATTGCATAAAGCCATCATCAATATAGAAAAAGAAATGAATGAACGCATCGCCTGGTTTATGCAAAATCAAAAATACCTGGAGGCAGAACGTCTAAAACAAAGAACTGCTTTCGATTTGGAAATGCTTCGTGAACTGGGTTATTGTAGTGGTATCGAAAATTATACCCGCCATCTAACAGGTGCCAAACCTGGTGAACCACCAAACTGTTTACTGGATTACTTCCCCGAAGATTTTCTCTTTGTAATTGATGAATCCCATGTAACAATCCCGCAGGTTCATGGTATGTTCGGAGGTGATTATACTCGCAAAAAAAACTTGGTTGAGTATGGTTTCCGTTTACCTTCTGCATTTGATAATCGCCCGTTACGTTTTGAAGAATTTGAAAATTATATGCGTAATGTCATTTTTGTTTCTGCCACTCCTGCAAATTATGAGTTGGAATTAACTCAAGGCGAAATTGTTGAACAAGTTATCCGTCCCACTGGTTTACTCGATCCAGAAATTGAAATTAAACCTGTAAAGCACCAGGTTGATGATCTTATTGGCCAAATTAAACAACGCACAGTTAAAAGCCAAAAAGTTCTGGTGATGGCTCTCACTAAAAGAATGAGTGAAGACCTTAGTACCTATCTTATTAATGCTGGTATCAAAGCAAGATATATGCACAGCGATATCGACAGCATCGAACGCGCTAAAATTATTAGAGATTTTCGCTTAGGAGTATTCGATGTTATTGTTGGAGTTAATCTTCTAAGAGAAGGTTTAGATTTACCCGAAGTCTCGTTAGTAGCTATTTTAGATGCTGATAAAACTGGATTTTTGCGTTCAACTCGCTCCTTGATTCAGATTTCGGGTCGAGCTGCTCGTAATGTTGATGGCAAAGTAATTTTCTATGCTGACGAAATTACAGACGCTATAAAACAAACTATAACCGAAACTAATAGACGCCGGGTAAAACAGCTTGCCTATAATAAAGCCCATAATATTACCCCACAAACAATTTATAAGACAATTGAACAAATTATGCAATCGACAGCTATTGCTGAAGGATATGATAAGATATCAAAACCAATTACCGATGAAAAACCTTCAGAAAAGGATTTTTTGGAATATTTAGATCTCGATAATAAAGAAAAGATTATTGAACTGCTGACTAAAGAAATGAATAAGGCTGCTGCCAATCTCGAATTTGAACATGCTGCTGAACTCAGAGATAGAATCTGGGAACTTCAACAGAATCTATAATGCATCATATTATTGATTAAAAAAAAGCCCTAATCAGCAATCGCCATCATAAGCAACTGTGGAAAGTGTATCTGTAACTACCAGCAAATTTGGATTCCAAAGAGGATCCATCTCCGTAACCATCTGATCATTTCCAGGACCGGGTATGGGAGAAAGCCAATACAATAATTGATTTAGATTATTTCTGCGATATTTTTTGGCAGAAATCCACTGTCCGCTTTGAGACATTAACTTCATTCCATCATAAGGATTATGCAAATTTGAGAGAGATCCAATATTATAAACATTAAGTGAAAGTAAACCGGAATTATGGGTTTCATAATTTACACTTTTTGCATCTGAAGGTTTGGTTTGACCAAACAAAAGGACAATGGAAAGAAGTAGGATCAAGATTATATAGTGCTTCATTTTATCCTCCTTATAAAGGTTCATTATTGATCATATTGCTAAATAAATTCTGTAAAGCGTTTGCTGTTTCCGTTTGATTCATATAAGATACCGGAAGTTCACCTTGATAAGTTATTAACTTATAAGCAAAAAAGTCGTTATCCTCGGTATTGGTAATTACGATGTTTTGTTGGTAAAGATATTCACCACCGGCAAGAGGAATTCTATCTTCTTGGATGCTGAGAGGATCAAAACTTTCAGATAAGGGACCTAACAAACTTTCTTCTTGGCAGGCACCCAAAAAAAACAATGAAATCTCGATTATTAATAATCTTCCATACTTAGCCATAATAATTCCTTTTATACTCTATATTCTGCATTTGTTATGATCTACAAAAAGCAGATAAGATGTATACTATGTGTTCTAATTACAAAAGAAAGTCGCTGATACAAATGCTGAGGCAACTTTCTAGTATAAGTATGCGTAGATTTTTCCTATATTTTTTTCCAAACTCGCCAGCAAATTAATCTATTTAAACTATAAATAACAATGGTATTTATGTGAATACAAATATTAAAATTTCAAGCACCTTTTTTACCCACTTCTAATAATTACTTCGTATATATCACTTTTTAAAAACTCGTATGCAGCCTATATAATTCCCATATGATTCCCATATCAGATAAGGGAATCATACGGGATGCTTATTGACTGTATATAAGCTTCCAGTAAGGAGACTGCTATCTTATATAATTCCTTAGATTTAGTTGATTAGAGAATATGGTGATGGGCTGCTGAATTTCGATTCCGCAATTTAGGGAAAGAGTACATTTAGATAACTCCATTATTTTTGGCAAAAACAAATCTGCCAACTTATTATCCTCCAACACATTATTTGAATTTAACTCGGCAGATATTGCTGCAGGCGTTTAATTGATTCTTCCTTTCCTAAAATGATAAAAGTGGAAGGTAGCTCAGGCCCATGCTGTTGATGAATTAAAGCCAAACGTAAAGGAGTGTAGAATTTTTTACCTTTAATACCCAGTTCAGCAATTCCAGAATTAACTAAATTCTGAATAGATTCCGTATCCCAAGCAGATAAAATTGGTAAATTAGTTGCAAACCAAGCAAGAACTTTTTGAGCTTCCGGAGCTAATAGTGTTTTTATATCTTCATTCTTTAACTCCTCAGGTTGATAAAACATTTTACAGTAATCCACAATTTCGTTTAGTAAAGTGCATCTTTCGCGAGCTACAGCAATAGCAAGTTGGTATTTATTTTCATCGCTAAGATCATATCCCTTCTCTAAAAAAAGGTGTTTACAACGCATAGCAATATCTTCAACAGGCAGTGAATGTAAATATTGTCCGTTCATCCAATCCAGCTTGGTTAAATCAAATATGGCTCCCGCTTTATTTACTCTTTCTAATGAAAAGGCATTGCAAAGTTCATCCAGAGTGAAAAGTTCGCGGTCATCGGAAGGATGCCAACCCAGTAAAGCAACAAAATTGATTAGTGCCTCTTTCAGATAACCTTTTGCTAAATAGCTATCTACAGATACATCATTCATCCTTTTGCTCAATTTTGTACGGTCAGCATTAAGAATAAGAGGAAGATGCACCCATTTAGGAGTTTCCCAACCCAAACATTCATACAAATAAATATGTTTGGGAGTGCTGGAAAGCCATTCTTCTCCCCTGATAATATGAGAAATTTGCATTAAGTGATCATCTACCACAGCTGCCAGATGATAAGTTGGAAACCCGTCACTTTTTAGTAAAACCTGATCGTCGGACTGGTTGGAATCCATTTCCACTTCACCGCGAATCAGATCATTGAATTGAAATTTGCGGTTATCAGGCATTTTTAACCGGATAACATACTTTTCTCCTGCGGCTATTTTTTGTTCTATTTCGGATTTAGTTAAAGATAAACAGCGGCGGTCATATTTTACAAATTCACCTTTTGATTGTTGTTCTTCGCGCATTTTAGTTAAGGTCTCCGGGGAACAAAAACAGGGATAGGCAAAACCGGAATCTAATAAATACTGTGCATGTTCTTTATATAAAGATAAGCGTTCGGATTGAATATAGGGGGCAAATTTGCTCTCTCTTCCAGGTCCTTCATCGTAATCCAACCCTAAGGCATTTAAAGTGTTAATCAAGTTTTCAATTGCTCCCGGAACTTGTCTGCTTTTATCTGTATCTTCTATTCTTAAAATAAAGGTACCTTTTTCTTTTCGGGCAAAAAGGTAATTGTAAAGGGCAGTTCTCAATCCACCAATATGTAAATAACCGGTTGGACTTGGTGCAAAACGGACACGGATTTCATTCATTCTATTATATCTCCAGGTATTATTTCACTAATTTATCGATATTATCATAAAAATTGTATTTAAGGACTCTATATTTGGGATTGTAGAGTGTTTTATAGATCTGGGAATGTCTGGGAATTGCTTTACTTTCAGCAATTAAATCTACTTCTTTCCATTCAGCAAGATCAAAATCTATCAGTTCTTTTATCTGTGGTACAGTAGCATTCCAAATATCAGTAATATTGAGGTTATGGTTGTTATCGTACACTGATTGCTTCATAAGATCTGCCAATATATAGCTTTTACGGTATATTTCAACAATTGCCTGTTCTTTTTTTAGCTCTTTTTCCGGCATCAGAAGGTCTAAACTTACACGAAAAAATCCTTTTCCGTTACCGATATCCTGTTTTATAGGTAAATATGGTTCAGAATGTAGCAGCATTTCTGTTATAATATAATTTGCTGCTTCGTCAATATTGTTAATTAGATGTCCCGGTCCCATATATGCCTGAAAAACGAGTTTATAGAGGTCAATCAGTTGCAATTCAGGATGAAAAAGTAATTCCTGCTTAATAACCTGTTTGATATCAACTTTAATTAAATCATTATCAGATAGCTGCATATTTTATTTCCCCGTCGCGGATAAGATAGTAAAGCTCTGTTGTTTCATTTTCTATTGGGTGTGAATAGATAGATAAATCTGCCTTATATCCAATCTTGATTTTCCCATAAGTATCTTCTTCACTATTTAACCAGGCAGCGTTTTTAGTATAAATATCAATTGCTTGCGCAGTAGATAAACGCTCTAAGGGATTGTGATGATTGATTGCTGCCCTAAGTGAATGTGCTGCATTTAAAGATGTTATATACCAATCGGAACCACCGGTAATAGTAATGCCGGATTTTAATAAAGTAGCAAAACGGTTCATTATTCTACTACGCTTTATCCCTATTTTTTTAGCGTAAAAACCATTTTCACCTCCCCATAAATAATCAAAATTTGGTTGCATAACAGGAACAGCTCCAGAAGTAGCAATTTCTTCGATTAAGTTATCGGGAGTTATTTCACAGTGGATAAGCTGATGTCTTAAATCTGCTGTGCTAGCTAGTGATTTGTAAACATTATTAATTTGGCGAATTGCTCGATCACCAATACAATGTATAGCTACCTGGAGCCGGTGTTGACTTGCTTCTGTAATAAATTTTTGCCAGAATTCATCGCTTTGATAAAGAACTCCCCAAGAATTACTATTTAAATATGGTTCTGATATAGCTGCAGTTTCAGAACCGATTGAACCATCAGCTAATATACAACCTCCGATTCTATTAGCTCCAGCCTCCAAAGCTGCTTTGATATTAAAAGATTGAGGATATAGAATAAATCGTAGGGGGAATTTATTTAAATTATCTCTGATGAGCTCGTAGTGATTAATACTATTTTCTGCATCACCAATCATAGTATGTAGAGAAGTAAAACCTGCCTGTAAACCAATATTTGCTGCTGCCCGATAAGCATTTAAAATTGCTTCATCATTTAAGCGTTTATGAAAAAAATGGACAGCATAATCATTTTCCCCTCCTCGCAAAATCTCTTCTTTAGTTTTCAAACCTGTAACCATATTTCTTGCATAAGAATTGAGCATACAGGAATGACCATCTATCCTTCTTAAAATTAAGGGTTTGTCGGGAACAGCACTATTTAGTTCTGTTAGAGTGGGAAACCGCCTTTCTTTTAATAATGTCTCATCCATTTGCCAAGCAAAAATGAACTCGTCCTTTGTCTTTTTGGAATTTGCTTCCGAAAGCAGAGCCAGGATGTCTTCTATATTTTTAGCAGTAGACAAATCCACTCCCAGAGAATATAATCCTCCTTCAAAACTGTGCGTGTGCGTATCAATAAAGCCAGGATAGGCATAAGAACCATTTAAATCTTTCATAGAGATGTTTTTATATTGTTCTGGAACAGGATAAGGCAATATCTCTGAAATACTTGTATTATGAACAAGTAGCGATTTCGGTTCTTCAGTAAATTTACCCTCTATCCAGAGATAGAGGTTGGCTAATATGTTCATTTCTCTTCCTTTTCTAATATGGCATTCAGCATTTCATAGAATTTACGAACTGGAAAACCCATAACATTAAAATAACATCCATCAACTGCTGTGATAAATTGTGCTCCATAACCCTGAATTCCATAAGCTCCTGCTTTATCCATAGGTTCTCCTGTTTTTATATACGATTTAATTTCTACCTCAGTCAATTCGGCAAAATGCACTAAGGTCTGCTCATAGTTTATGTTCGCTATCTCATTATAGAAAATACAGATACCGGTATAAACGCTGTGAGTGTTTCCTGAAAGTAATCTCAAATATCTGCTTGCTTCTTTTTGGTTTAAGGGCTTGCCTAAGATGTGATTATCTATGGCTACTAAAGTATCTGCAGCTATAACTACTGCATCTTTATCCACTTTATTTTTAACAATTTCTGCTTTCCGCAAAGCATTTTGCATAGCTTGAACTTGCGGTTCTTCTCCATTAATCGGTTCTGCAATCTCTGCAGGAATAATATAAGCATTTATTCCCAATAAAGCAAAAAGTTCTTTTCTGCGCGGAGAAGCAGAAGCAAGGATAACTTTTTTATTGTGTAATAACTCATGTATCATAATTTTAAACCTTTGTTACATAGAATATAAAGGCTGGTTTAAGTCAATAATTTTCTCTATTTGTAAAAAATAACTTGCCTTAAAGTAAGGTATTAGAAAAACTTGTCCATAGAAAGAAAAAAAATATCCTGGAGGATACAAATGGAACGAGTACATAACTTTAATGCAGGTCCTGCCGTCTTACCTGAAGAAGTTCTTAGAGAGGCACAGTCAGACCTTTTCAATTACAAAGGGATGGGGCTTTCCGTTATGGAAATGAGCCATCGCAGTAAAGAGTATGAAGCAATTATTAACGAAGCACGAAATGCCGCAAAGAGGATTTACGGTCTTGGTGATGATTGGGATGTCCTTTTTCTGCATGGAGGAGCCAGTTTACAATTCTTGATGGTTCCCTTAAACTTCATTCCGGAAGGGAAAGTGGCCAATTATATTCATACTGGTGTATGGAGTAAGAAAGCAATGGCAGAAGTAAAAAAACTGAATAAACCTTTGCATATTGCTGCAAGTTCCGAAGATAAAAGTTTCAGCTACATTCCAAAAAACTATCAGCTATCAGATAACCCTGCTTACTTGCATATTACAACTAATAATACTATTTACGGTACAGAGTGGAAAACAGATCCCGATGTTCCTGAAGGTATTCCTTTGATTGCTGATATGAGCTCAAACTTTATGAGCAAACCGATTGATATTAATAAATACAGCTTAATATATGCCGGTGCTCAGAAAAATGTTGGTCCTGCAGGTTGTGCTGTTGTTTTGGTTAAAAAAGATTTTCTAGCTACAGCTGCCGCTAATCTTCCTTCGATGCTGGATTATCAAATACATGCTAAAAATGGAAGTATGTATAATACTCCTCCTTGTTTCACAATTTATATGGTTGGTCTCGTGATGAAATGGATTGAAAACTATGGTGGATTAGCCATGATCGAGCAGAATAACAAGGCAAAGGCAAAATACATTTACGATGCTATTGATGCTTCAAACGGTTTTTATAGAGGAACTGTGATTCCTGAATATCGTTCTTTAATGAATATCACCTTCCGCCTTCCCAATGAAGAACTGGAAGCTCTCTTTATCAGTGAAGCGAAGAAAAATGGAATGATAGGCCTGAAAGGTCATCGTGATGTAGGTGGATGCCGTGCTTCCTGTTATAACGCTCTTCCGCTGAACGCAGCTTACGATTTAGCTGAATTTATGAAGAACTTCCAAAAACAGAATGGGTAATTATTAACTATAATAGTAATGCTACTGCTGTAGTACCTTAACCGGTACTACAGCAGTAAAAGTAATATAAAAGCAAAAACGCATGCGTGAGGTTTAATGTCAATTTTAGATTTAATCGTAAAAGGCGGATTCCTGATGTATGTACTTACGGTTATCTCCGTAATCAGCATTGGAATTATTATCGAAAAATACCGTCAATTCAGAAAAGTAAGAATTGCTAATAATAAACTGATAGAATCATTGAAATCCCAGGATAAATTGGAAAACATCCGGGCACTAATTAATCTACATCAGAATGAATGTCCAATGGGAATAATGCTCTATAAACTGTTTAATAGTCCCAGTGATGATCTGGATTTAATTAATCAGAGTATGGAAGCTACAGCAAATTTAGAACTGCATAAATTGGAAAGAGGTTTGGGCTGGCTTTCTACTTTTGCCGCTATTGCTCCCTTGATAGGTTTTTTGGGAACAGTTTTAGGAATGGTGAATGTATTTATGAAAATCCAAGCAGCGAATCAAAGTGGAGTAGATATTTCTATGCTTGCAGGAGGAATCTGGGTTGCTCTGTTAACTACCGTAGGAGGATTGATTGTAGGTATTTTTACCATCATTTTTTACAACGACCTAGTCCAAAAACTTGAAAACATAGTAAAAGATATGCAGGATAATGCAATTGAACATATCATTAAATACAAGAAAATAATGCAAGGAAAACTATGAAACTGCGGGTTTCCAAACAACGGATTTCCACAACTATGCTAATATCGATGACCGATGTCATCTTCCTTCTATTATTGTTTTTATTAATCGGCTCGAATTTTGTTAGTCAAACAGGCCTTCCAATTCGGCTTCCCGGTTCTTCAACTTCGGTACGCCAAAGTTATGAAACTTTATTAATCACCTATTATAATGATGGACATCTGTATTTTATGGATAGACCCATAACTATTCAGCAGCTTAAAGATATATTACAGCAAAAATATCAAACTCCTGAGCAGGTCGTCCGTATTGCTGTCGAAAAACAAGTGTCAGTGCAAAAATTAATTGACCTAATGGATATTGTTCGTGAAATCGGCTACGAACATATCTTTATTGCCACTACAGTAGAAAAGGGATAGTAGTGCGTCGCTTTAATCCTTTCAAGCTATTTAACGGATATTTTATCTCTGTTGTTTTTCACCTTCTGTTATTCCTCTTTTTTGCCTTCTATTTTCTTAAGCCATACACTCCGGAAAAATGGTATAGCTTTGAATGGGAATCTTCGCAAGAAAACAAAGTAAAAAAAACTTCTTCCCTAAGAATTGAAGACCTGATTGGAGGAAAAAATGCTGCAGGATCAGCTGGAATTTCCAAATCCCAGGAAAGCTCTGGAAATATGAGCTTAAATCTGAACAAATTAGCTCCTGAGCGCGCTGGTGAAAGTGAATCTGTTATCACTATGCCTTTAAATGTTCCCAATCAAGAAGAAAATAAAGCTAATATTCCTTCCAGTTTTACCCGTAATCGTGGAGCCCATTCTTTAAAAGAAATACCAGGAACTTTCCAGAAAACAAATCCAAACTTTTCTGCAACTTTAGAAGAGGGTGGTGGAGAAGCATATATTATCAGCCAATCCAAACCCCAAATAATTCCTACCGAAGAAGGTGAGGTTTATATAGAATTTAAACTTATGAGAAATGGAGCGATAGATATGAACAGTGTTAATATTCTTTCCTTTACTAATGCAGCTTATGTAGAATCAATCCGTAAAGTTATGCCTTCCTGGAAGTTCGGATTTAAAGGTGTATACAATCCTAAAACTACTTATCGTTTACTTTGCAGGTTTGTGATAAATGAATAAGAATTACTATCCTGAACATATTCCTGTTATAATGGGTATCTTGAATGTTACCGAGGATTCATTTTCGGATGGAGAACAGTTTTTAGATAGGGATTCCGCAATTAAACATTCAATAGAAATGATTGCTCAGGGAGCAGAAATAATTGATATTGGAGCAGAATCTACCCGCCCCGGTTCTTTGCCTGTAAACTCGGAAACTCAATTGAAAAGAATCGTTCCAATTATTACTACTATCAAAGAAAAGTATCCAGATCAAATTCTATCGGTAGATACTCAAAATACTGCTGTAGCAAAGAAGTCCATAGAACTTGGCGTCACTATAATCAACGACATTTCTGCTCTCAGAACCGATTCTGAGATGGCTGAATTGTTAGCTGACAATCCGCAAATTAAAGTCGTTCTTATGCATATGCAAGGAATTCCACGCACAATGCAACTCAATCCTTTTTATACAGATGTGATAGCAGAAATCAATGACTTTTTTCAGGAACGGATAGATTATTGTTTAAGTAAAGGAATTCTGCTCGAGAATATAATACTTGATCCTGGAATTGGTTTCGGAAAAACCCTGGAGCATAATTTAACCATCCTTGCCAATTTGAAATCCTTCAAACAATTTGGATTACCTGTTCTGTTGGGTGCTAGCAGAAAAAGCTTTATTGATAAAATTTCTCCCTCACTTCCCTCGCAACGCATAGGAGGATGTCTTGCCGCTGCTTTTGCTGCTGCCTGTGGAGAAATGGATATTATTCGGGTGCATGATGTGCTGGCTCACAAACAATTCTTTGATGTTTTAATAGCAATTGCCAAGGCTGGAAAAAATTAAGTGGAATTTTTAATTCCTCGTTATCAAGACATTGTAGACATACTGTTTATTGCTTTCCTGATATATCAAGCATTGCTAATTGTTCGTAAGTCCGGAGGTTATCAGGTTTTATGGGGTTTACTGTTTGTTCTTGTCCTCTATATTGTAGCGATAATATTCAATCTTAAGATGGTTGGGTCATTGCTGAACGCTATCCGTAACTATTGGTTTATAGCAGTTGTGATTCTCTTTCAACCAGAACTACGTTCAATTTTATCTCATTTAAATCTACCGCGAGAATTAAGTAAAGCATTCAGTAAACAGGAAAAATCCTCCCTCTATACTCCTATTATTGATGCTGTTTCTTCTATGAGTTTTCGTAAAATCGGAGCTTTGATTGTGCTGGAAAATAAACGGAAATTAAATGAATATATATATAGCGGCGAACCTATTGATGCCGCTGTTTCAATGCGACTTATTCTTACAATATTCAATCCTAAAAGCGTGCTTCATGATGGAGCAATTATTATTCGCGACCAGCGTATAATGGCTGCTAAAGTAGTGCTACCTCTATCGAGAAAAGATGAATATGTTCGTAAATTCGGTACTCGCCATTTAGCCGGAATAGGAATTACAGAAATAAGCGATGCAATAGCTATTATTGTTTCTGAACAAACTGGACAAATATCTGTAGCTAACGCTGGAAAAATTCAAACGAATGTCGCTTTTGAAGAATTGATGCAGATTTTAACCGATGCAACTAAATAATCGCCCTTTGCTTATTGGAATTACAGGAAATATTGGTAGCGGAAAGAGTTCTTTCTGTAATTACCTGGCTGCTAATGGCTTGAGAATAATCTCTGCAGATGTTCTGGCAAACCAACATCTGGAAGATAAAGACATTCAAAGTGCTTTGGTAACACGCTATTCTCCAGACATTTTAACCACTTCCGTAAGAGATAAAAATGTTCTTACTATAAACCGTAAACTCTTGGCTGACAAGGTTTTTATTAGTGAAACAGAAACGAATTATTTAAACTCCTTAATCCACCCTCTTGTCTTACAGGACTTTCAGCAAATAGCTGAACAAAGCCAAGAAAAAGTTCTCTGCTTTGAAGTTCCTCTTCTTTTTGAAGCAAATCTTCAAGATTGTTTTGATTATCTTATTTTGATTAGTGCTTCTAAAGAAAAACGTTTAGACCGTTTAGAAAAAAAAGGTGAAGAAAAATCGAAGGCAGAAAAAAGAATTATGCACCAAATACCGGATATTAATAAACGCAATTTGGTAGACTTAGTTATAGAAAACAACAATGATATAGATGCCCTTCATAAGGCTGCAGATAACTTTGCCAACCATATTAGCGAAATTAAACTAAAAGAGGTGCGTCCCTTTATTTTAGTATAATTTGTTGCCAGCACTTATCCAATTCCCATTACATTTTGCGTAGTTTACATTCCTATCAGCTTTGATGTTTTTTGCTAATCACTATATATACAGGTAAAATAACCTTTGCATTAATTAAACTTGCTGACATCAATAACTTTTCTACTTCCTAAAGTAATAAGCAAAGAAAGGACTTGACTAATACCTAAGTTCTTAAGAAAAGGAATAGGTATATTAGAATATGGAGTAAAAAAATGAGCAGTACGCCTCGCGGTGAACGCTTAATTATAGCCATTATCGGAAAACGAAATGCCGGTAAAAGCAGTTTAATAAATGCTCTTGTGGGGCAGGAAATAGCTATTGTGTCCGAAATCCCAGGCACAACTACTGATCCCGTAGATAAGCATTATGAACTTCTACCTTTGGGACCCGTTACTTTTTATGATACCGCTGGAGTTGATGATACAGGTGAATTGGGACAAAAACGCGTTCAGGCCACTCAAAAAATACTATATCGTGCTGATATCGCCATTTTTGTTTCTGATGGCAGACCATTTACTAAAGCTGAACTGACAATGATGGATAAAATTATCGGAATGGAATTGCCAATACTGGTGGTTTTTAATAAAAGTGACATAATAGAAGCAAACCCGGAAAATATGGATTTATGCCTAAAGAAATCCCTGCCTTATGTGAGTGTATCTTGCATAACTAAAGACGGAATTAGAGAATGTAAGGATAAACTGATCAATTTGGCACCTCAGGTTTTAAAAGACAATCGTATTATTGCCGCTGATCTAGTAAATCCCCAAAGTAATATAATTCTGGTTACTCCTATTGATTCTTCTGCCCCCAAGGGTCGTCTTATTCTGCCTCAAGTTCAAACTCTGCGTGATTTGCTGGACCGAAATTGTGTAGTAACCGTTGTAAAGGAAACAGAACTAAAGTCAGCTCTGGAAAACATAAAAGAACCACCTTCCCTGGTAATAACAGATTCCCAAGTAATTGATATGGTAGCTAAAATCGTACCTGAAGAAATTCCCTTAACCACTTTTTCTATTCTTTTTGCCCGTTATAAAGGTGAATTAGATATTCTTTTGGAAGGCATAAACCGCTTAAAATCACTTAAGGATGGTGATAAGATTTTAATTGCTGAGGCCTGTTCTCATCATATTCAAAAAGACGATATCGGCAGAGTTAAAATCCCTAACTGGATGAGAAGTTTTAGCAGTAAAACTCTTACTTTTGAGGTTTATGCAGGACACGATTTTCCAGACAATTTGGAAGAATATGCTGTTTGTGTTCATTGCGGTGGCTGTATGATTACATCTATGGAAATGAACAGACGCATTATGGAATGCCATAGGCGCGGGGTTCCTATTACTAATTACGGATTGACAATTTCTTATCTGAAAGGTGTTTTGGATAGAACTATTCAGCCATTAATGAAGGAGAAAAAAGAACAATGAAAGTATCAGTTTTACAATTTGAACCTCGTTTATTGGATAAGGCATATAACTTAATGCGTATCACAGACTTGCTAAGCTCTCTAAAAACCGATCTGGTAGTTATGCCTGAACTTTGTACAAGCGGTTATGTTTTCAGCACAAAAGAAGAGGTATATTCCATTGCTGAAGTTTCTGGTAAAGGAGAAGCGTTTCTTGCTTTATCTAATATAGCCACAAAGAATAACTGCAGCATAGTTTATGGTTATCCTGAAGTTGATGGTGATAAACTATACAATTCCAGCATGTTAATAATGCCCGATGGTGATTACCATAACTACCGAAAAACCCATTTGTTCAACCGTGAAAAGCTGTTCTTCAGTCCTGGAGATACAGGTTTTCAAGTTTTTACTACTCCCGCTGGAGTAAAAATCGGAATGATGATTTGTTTCGATTGGCAATTTCCTGAAGCAGCAAGAACTCTTGCCCTATCAGGTGCTCAGATTATTTGTCATCCAACGAATTTAGTTTTGCCTTGGTGTCAGGCAGCAATGAAAATTCGCAGTTTAGAAAATAGGGTATTTACCATAACCTCAAATCGGATAGGGACAGAAACCAATGCTGGAGTTACAATTAGCTTTACAGGTGCAAGCCAGGTTCTTAATACAAAAGGAGAACTTCTTGCCAATCTTCCTGTTAACAAGGAAGGAATTGCAACTGCAGAAATAAATCCCCTTGAGGCAAATGACAAAACTATAACAGAACGGAATGATGCTTTTAAAGATAGACGACCGGAGCTTTATCGCTTATGAATAAAGAAGAAATAAAAGCCGAGATAGAAGAGCTTAGAGCTGAAATAGAGAAACATAACCGGCTTTATTATGTATTGGCAAAACCTGAAATCAGCGATTACGAATATGATATGCTGGTTAAGCATTTGCAGGATTTGGAAGCGCAATATTCTGAAGAAACCATAGAAGAATCCCCTACTCGGAAAGTTGGCAGTGATCTAGCTCCTGGAGCTAAAACCATTCCTCATAAGGTACGAATGACAAGCTTGGAAAATGCTTACTCCTTGGAAGAGGTTTTATCGTTTATGAACAGGACAAATAATGATTTGGGTTATAATAGTGAATATTGTGCTGAGCTTAAAATTGATGGATTCAGCATCAATTTGTATTACGAAAACGGAGAATTCATATATGCTACAACTCGAGGAGACGGTTTAGAAGGTGAGGATGTAACAGAGAACTTCCGTTTGATTCCAGAAGTACCTTTTACTATCGATTATAAAAGACCCGTAGAAATCAGAGGTGAGATCTATATTCCTATCCAGGATTTTTTAGCACTGAATGAAACCCGAAGAGAAAATGAGCTAAAAACCTTTGCTAATCCGCGTAATGCTGCTGCTGGTTCAATCAAACTTAAAAATTCTGAAGAAGTTAAATCTCGCCATTTGCAAGCTTTGTTTTATGCTCTTGGTTATTATGAATCACCCTTGATTTCCAAAAACGAAGTGGTAGATAAACAAACACGCTTATTAGATTTTTTAACAGAGCTTGGCTTTAAAACCAGTAAAAGAGCTCTATGCAATTCCTATAAAGAAATTGAAGAATTTTGTTTGCAAGTAGAGCAGGAACGTTATACTCTTCCGTATGATATTGATGGAATTGTAATTAAGGTTAATAATCTGGAAGATCAGAAAAAGCTTGGTTGGACGGCTAAAAGTCCCAAATGGGCAATTGCTTATAAATTTAAGCCAGAAGAGAAAGAAACAATATTGGAATCAGTCAGCTTCCAAGTTGGCAGAACCGGTGCAGTTACTCCTGTAGCAAATTTAAAACCTGTATATATTTCAGGAAGCACTGTTTCTCATTCTACTTTGCATAATGCCGATGAAATAAAGCGACTCGATTTACATTATGGGGACACAGTTTTGGTAGTTAAAAGCGGTGAGATTATTCCTAAAATTCTTTCAGTAAATATCAGTAAACGCCCGCAAAATGCTAAACCAGTTGAATTTCCTGTTAGTTGCCCAGTATGTTATACACCTTTAGAACGCGATGAAGATGGAAGCATAATTTACTGCCCAAATGCTAATTGTCCTGCTCAAGTACAACGAAAACTGGAACATTTTGCTTCTCGTGAGGCAATGGATATATATGGCTTAGGTAGTTCTTTAATTGCCCGTTTGATAGAAACAGGTCAGATAAAGAGTATTCCTGATATCTATCACCTTGATTATGACAAAATTGCCTCTATGGATAGAATGGGAAAGAAATCTGCAGAAAATTTACGGAAAGCTATTGAAGCATCCAAAACCAAAAATTTTGATAGAGTCCTTTTTGCTCTTGGAATTAGGCATATAGGACTAATTACTGCTCGAACACTGGCTCAACATTTTAAAACCATTGATGCTCTAATTGCAGCAACCGATGAAGATCTTTTAGGTGTCCCTGATATTGGTTCTATTATAGCTCATTCCATTATTGGCTTTTTCTCTCAAAAAAGCAATCTGGAACTGATTGACTCTTTGAAAGCAGTCGGATTGCAGTTTGCCTATACCAGCTCACAAAGGTCTAATACATTGGCAAATAAGACTTTTCTGATAACTGGTACTCTGTCTAATTATGGTAGGAAGGAAATGGAAAGCTTAATAATGGAACACGGGGGTAAAATATTAAGCGGTGTAAGCAAACAACTCAATTACCTTATCGTAGGTGAGAATCCTGGTTCTAAACTGGATAAAGCACACCAACTGGGAACAGTTAAAATAATTAATGAATTAGAGCTTTTGGATATGCTGAAATGAAAATCCTGAAGCGATATCTTTTGAAAGAGCATATTGCTCCATTTTTTATTGCTCTGATGGTAGTTACCTTTGTTTTATTGAGTGATCGAATTATCGATTTATTGAACCTGATTATTGAAAAGAAACTGCCTTGGCAAATAATATTTGAACTATTTGGTCTTTCTCTGCCTTATATGCTTGCTCTTTCTATTCCTATGGCTGTGCTTGTTGCAACTATTCTTGCTTTTGGAAGAATGAGTGTAGATAGAGAAATTATCGCTATTAAATCCAGCGGAATAAATATTTATTCGCTAATTGGCCCTTTGGTTATAGTAGCTCTGTTATTAACCGGGTTAATGGTTTATTTTAACCATTGGTTTCTTCCTGAAACTAATCATAAATTGAAGAATTTAACACTGAAAATTGCTTATTATAAGCCAATGACGATTATCAAAGAGAAAGAATTTACGAACTTTATGGATTATACTATCTTCGCCAATGAAGCAACGGATTCTTTACTAACGGATGTTCTAATATATGATCGCAGTCAAACACATTTCCCCCGTACTGTTTTTGCCAAAACAGGAAATGTAATTCAGAAGGATAATGGCAATTCTCTTCAGATAATATTAAATAACGGAGAAATGCATGAACGCAATGAAAAAGAGCCCGGTAAATATCAGAAAACCACTTTTACCAACTATGTGATAAATGTTCGTAATTTAGGTAGCAATGTTGATATGTTTGAAACAGGTTATCGTAGCGATAGAGAAATGAACTATGGCCAGTTAGTTGCTGCTATTAAAGGTCACAAAGAGGAACTTACAATAAAACAACAAGAAATAGTAGAATTGAATAAACGCATAGAACTGCTTAAGAAAAGCCCTCCAAGCTTTACTCGCAATATGGAATTACAACGCTTGCATTCAATGCAAAAAATGACAAGTGACCGAGTAGAAGAACTAAAAGAACTGATTAGCTCTCTTCAGGTTGAATATCATAAGAAATTTTCTATCTCTTTCGCTATCATTATCTTTATCTTGATAGGTATACCACTTGGTTTAATGACTCGAACCAGTGGGATAGGTATGTCCTTTTCGGTTTCTTCGGTAATTTTCCTAATTTATTATATAGCTTTGAATGCAGGCGAACAACTTGCTGACAAAGGAAATATGCCACCTTTTCTTTCAATGTGGTTATCCAATATTGCGTTTTTAATCATTGCCATTTTTTTGATTATTAGCTCCATTAAAGAGAAAAAGTTGATAGATATGCCCACTCTGATGTGGAGAATTAAGCACTACCGTAACAGAAAAGCACCCGTTCCAGATGAGATTGTACACTAAAGATGAAAATCCTCGATAAATATATTATCCGTGAATTTTTGCGCACCTATCTGATTATCTTTCTATCTTTTGTCGCTATTTTTGTGGTGATAGATGTTATTGATAATTTGCCGCGCTTAATTCGTAACGGTGCTACCACTCAACAGGCAACTATATATTATTTAATGCGGTTACCTTATTTGCTTGTCTTAACTTCTCCAGTAACAGTTCTGCTAACTGGTTTATTTATGATGAGTGCACTTTCTAAACATAACGAGAGTATAGCTATCCGTGCTGCTGGAATTAGTATAAAAAGAGCTATGTTGCCTCTTTTTGGTATTGGTCTTATTATTAGTATTGCAGTTGCTCTATTTGGAGAATATGTAGTCCCTTGGGCTGAAACCACCAAAAATTATGTTTACAATGTTCAAATAAAGGGACAGCAGCCAGACGACCAAATGCTGAAAGCCAGAATACACTATCAGGGCAAAGCGAACGATTTTTATTACTTTGGTTTTTTTGATGGTTATAAGAACAATCTAAAAATTATAGACCTTACTCGTATTGACTATAAAACTCATCAAATAAGTGAACACATAACTGCCTCTACTGCTGATTGGAATGGAAGTAGATGGGTGTTAAGAGATTGTGAGATTAGGCATTTTGATAATGGCAAACAAGTTTTTATGGCTTATTATCCTCAGACTGAAATTGTCAATTTAGATGTTCAACCTCAGGATTTTATAAGGATTACGCAAAAAACCCTATCCTTAAATTTTTGGCAATTGAGAGAATATATAGACAGGATGAAAAAGCTGGGTGATGATCCAGCCCGTGAAATTGTAGATCTACATATGAAAATATCCTTTCCGCTCACTAACCTAATTGTGATCTTTTTCTTTATCCCCATAGCTACTTCTAATATTCGTTCTAAGGGTCGCGGTTGGATCATTATGCTGGGCTTGGTGGTTTGTTTCGTCTATTTAATTGTTGTAAGGGTCTGCCAGAGTTTAGGTTATAATAGTATAATTAATCCTGTTTGGGCTGCCTGGTTCCCGAATTTGTTCTTTACTATCCTTGGTTTAGGATTCATATATAAAGCAGAAATTTAGCAATTCTGTAGTGCTTTTTACCATAACAGTCATTAGAAGAATGGGAATGCAGTTAGAATTTGCTTAAACTTCTTATTTCTGCAATAGATTATAAAATTGGAGCTATCTATCTTGCTGTAGATATAAAAAACAACAAGTGCTACTGCTAAATGTGCCACAATTACTGCTTGACAAACTACCAAGGAAAAAATTGAAGGGAAGATAAATAATATTAGAAAAAGGGAATATGCTCTGCTGACTCGTAAAGCAACATATCTCTTTAAAGAATAAGGAGTTTGAACAAATGGCAGATAGCAATCGTATCGCCATTCATCCCATTTTGCCTGTTCCTGATAAAAAAGAAATATACTTTTACTGGAATGGGCAAAAAATGCAGGCAAAGTGCGGAGAAACAATTGCTTCAGCTCTTATTGCCAATGGTATTTCGGTTTTTGGGCATCACCATAAAGATGGCAGTGCTCAAGGAATTTTTTGTGCAAATGGACAATGTTCACAATGTAGTGTGATAGCTAATGGTTTAGCTGTAAAATCTTGTATGACAGCTGTCAGTGAAAATATGATCGTGCAATCATTGGAAGGGCTTCCTGTTTTACCTGCGGTAGATAACCCTCTATCGTTTGAACCGTTGGAACAAATTGATACCGATGTTCTTATTATTGGAGGAGGTCCAGCAGGACTTTCTGCAGCTATAGAACTCGGCAAAGAAAACATCCCAACCTTGGTTATTGACGATAAAAATGCCTTAGGTGGCAAGCTTGTTCTACAAACTCATAAATTCTTTGGTTCTCAAGCAGATAGCAGTGCAGGAACAAGAGGTATTGATATTGGCAAAAATCTTGCAGCAGAAATTGCTACATATAGCAGTGTAGATATATGGCTGAATAGTACTGCTGTTTTTGTTTTCAGCGACAAAAAGGTAGGAGTTCTAAAAGATGGAGTTTATAAAATTGTTCAACCCAAACGTATTTTGAATGCTGCTGGTGCCAGAGAGAAATTCTTAAGATTTCCAGGTAACAATTTAGCAGGAATTTATGGTGCAGGTGCTTTTCAAACACTTGTAAATCGGGATCTCGTACGTCCTACCCAACGGCTTTTTATAATCGGAGGAGGCAATGTTGGTTTAATTGCTGGTTACCATTCCTTGCAAGCAGGTATTGATGTTGTTGGCTTAGCAGAAGCGATGCCTGTTTGTGGGGGTTATAAAGTTCATTCTGATAAACTGAAACGCTTTGGAGTACCAATCTATACTTCCCATACCATTCTTTGTGCCAATGGAGATGATACAGTAGAGAGTATTACTATCGCAGAATTAGATAAGAACTTCCAGCCTGTAAAAGGAACTGAAAAAACCTTTACCTGTGATACAATTTTAATTGCAGTAGGACTTAATCCTTTAAGTGAATTCACTTTAGAGGCAGAAGCAGCAGGTTTACCAATTGATGCAGCCGGCGATGCATTAGAAATTGCAGAAGCAAGTTCTGCAATGTTCAATGGAAAAATAGCCGGTGTGAAAATCGCTTCCATCCTAAAGGGAGAAAAAAAGAATCCTATTCCTGATGACTGGTTTATAAAAGCAGAGGAGCTGAAATCAGCTCCAGGAAAAACAAATAACTATAATACTCCCGAAAAAGAGGAAGGGGTCTTCCCTATTTTGCATTGCCTTCAGGAAATTCCCTGTAATCCTTGCACAACTGTTTGCCCTACCAATAGTATTCACACAGAGGATGGTTCTTTAACAGCTGTTCCTGTTTATACTGGCTCTTGCATTGGCTGTGGAAAATGTTTGTTAATTTGTCCAGGTTTAGCTATTACTTTAGTGGACTATAGAAAAGACAAAGAAAATCCAACTATCAGTATTGTATACGAAGTAAGCAATTATCCTGTTAAAGTAGGGGATAATAAAATCCTGAACGATATAAATGCCAAGGAGTTAGGTAAATATGCTATTACTGCAGTTCAGGATTTTCCCAAACAACATACTCAGATTGTAAAATTTAAAGTTCCAAAAGCAATTGCTAAAAAAGTTGCTGGATTCCAAATTCAGGACGCAAATGTTTCTGCACCATTAACAAAACCAGTTCTTTTAGAAAAGACAGCTGATGAAGCAATGGTTTGTTTATGTGAAAGAGTTACAGCAGGTGAAGTACGAGCTCTTATAAGAAAAGGAATTACAGATATGAATTTGATAAAATCTATAACCAGAGCCGGAATGGGACCTTGTGGCTCTAAAACTTGTGAGGTACTGATAAAAGGTTTGCTTCGTGAAGAAGGCATTCCAGAAAAAGAGATTGCTCCCATTACTAAAAGACCGTTATTTATAGAAATTCCTCTGGAGAAATTTCCCAACGGGAGTGCAAAATGAATAAGATATATGATGTAATAGTTATTGGAGCAGGTTCAACTGGACTCCCAACCGCTTATAATTTAGCGAAAGCTGGATTAAAAGTCTTAGTTATAGAAGCAGAACATAGCCCTGGGCAGGGAAATAACAAAAAAGCTATTGGGGGAGTACGTGCCACCCATTCTGATTTTGGTAAAATAAATGTATGTTTACGATCAATTGAGATATTAAAAAACTGGTCAGAAGAAATGGGCGAAGATATTGGTTGGCTTTCCAATGGTTACAGTTATCCAGCTTATAATGAAACTGATGCCAAAACCTTGAAAGACCTGATGCAAGTTCAGCTCGGTTTTGGACTTAATATAAAATGGCTAAACCCTGATGAATATAGTGATATAGTTCCCGGAATCTGGAAAGAGGGTTTACAGGGTTCTACCTATTCTCCCGAAGATGGCTCTTGCTCTTCTTTACTTGTTTCTGCAGCTTATTTTGAGCATTGTAAAGAAGAAGGTGTAGATTTCCATTTTCAGGAACATATCACCGGATTCAATATTGTTTCCAGTAAAATTACAAAAGTGATCACAGATAAAGGCATTTATTCTTCTGCTAAAGTTGTTAATGCAGCAGGAAGTTATGCTCGCGAAGTTGGTCAAATGGCTAATCTGGATTTACCTGTATTTCCCGAAAACCATGAAGCAGGCATAACTGAACCAGTAGAAAGATTTTTTGGCCCGATGGTTATTGATATGCGTGTAGCACCTGGAAGTTCTAATTTCTATTTCTATCAGAATAGTGAAGGACAAGTTGTTTTTTGCATAACTCCTGAACCTCCTATTTCTGGAATTGATACCCGCTCAACTTCTCTCTTTTTACCTATGTGCTGTAAAAGAATGCTAACTATCTATCCCCGTTTACGATATCTAAAAGTTCGCCGAACCTGGAGAGGACAGTATCCTATGACCCCAGATGGATTTCCTATAGTGGGAATTATGGATGAAGCAGAAAATCTGATTAATGCTGTTGGAATGTGTGGTCAGGGTTTTATGCTTGGTCCTGGAATGGGTGAATTAGTTACTCGTATCTGTTTAGAAAGCACTACAGAAAAGGATAAAGAAGTTCTAAAGAGTTTTGATCCCTATCGTCAGTTTACCGGTCAGGAAGCATTCAAATAGCCCTTTCGTATTAAGGGTTTAAGAAAGCTAAGTCCAAAACTACTTGTATAAGTCTAAAGCCATACAAGCAAAGAGAGAAAAGAATTACTCCGAGCTAAAAACTAAATGTTGATAGAGAACGCAGTTTAGCTTGATTCCTGTTTAATTCTCTTTGATAGATATGCGGTGTCTTCTCTTGGATATTTAATGAGAGGAGTCACCGCATTATTATGGTATTTATTCTGTGGGTTTATATGCCAAAACTTCATAATCCTCACAGCCTTTTAGACCTCAGGTACTTTAAAACTTTTCCGGTGAATAGGAGATAGCCCGAAACTATGAATTCTTTTACTGTGGAAAGCAGTTCCATATCCTTTATGGGAGGCGAAACCGTATTCCGGATATATTTCATCATAAGCAAGCATCAGTTTATCTCGATGGACTTTAGCTAAAATAGAGGCAGCAGCAATTGCAGCATAGAGTTGATCACCTTTAATAATTGCTTTTGCATAAGGTTTCAGGTCTTTGTGTATATCTTTTCCATCAATCAAGCAATGTTCCGGTTTACTTTTCAGCTGTAAAAACGCTTTCTTGAAACCCAAAAGAGTTGCCTGAAGGATGTTGTGTTTATCTATGTAGTCTGGGCCTATTTCTACAATGCTATAATCAAGAGCAAGTTCCACAATTTGCTGAAAGAGAATTTCGCGTTTTTTGGGAGAAAGTTGTTTGGAATCGTTTAAGCCTTCAATAATTTTGTTATAATCTAAAACTACAGCTGCAATAACAACCGGTCCAGCTAAGGCACCTCTACCTGCTTCATCAATTCCGGCAAAGACACCATTTTCCGTAAGATGTTTTATATCATTCTGATAGAGGTTTGTCATTTTCAGATTTTTTCCAGGATAAAAAACAGGCGACTATATTTTTCATCTATGCTGTTTAAGTGTTTTGGATAAAAGTTTGTTTTAGTATCCGTGCTATGAATAGCTCTTAGTTTCAGAGGAGAATTGTGGATAAGCTCAATCAGTTCATTAGTAAAATAAACCCTTTGTAAGTGTTGTTCATATTGATAGCAATAGCCAATTGTATCCTTTTTAAAAAAGTGCAGTGCAGATTTTTGCATTAATCGCACACTTTCAAACCATGCTTGATGAAGCATTAAACCATCAGAATAATGGTATAGTTCAGAGACATCAGAAAAGTTGTCTAAACTGTTTTCCAGAGTAGAAATATCAAAAACAAATAAACCTCCGTTTTCTAAAGCCAGCGAAACTTCGTTCAGTGTTTTGGTTATTTGTTTTGCCTGAGTGAGATAATTGATACTATCAAACATACAAATTATCAGCTGATAATTCCTTCCGGGAATAGGATCTGTTAAAGAAGCATAATATAATATAGGTTTTACTGCTTTTTTAGCTGCCATATGCAACATATCAATAGAATTATCGCAAGCATAAACCTGATATCCTCTATTTACAAGTTGTTCTGAGAAATTTGCTGTCCCGCAAGCGAGCTCTAAGATCTTATTAAGCTGTAAAGAGGAATATTGCTTAAACCAGGAAAGAACATAATTCACCCATGATTCATAATCCACATGAGCCATATATTGATCATAGTGGGTTGCAAAAAAAGAATAGGCAGTTGAATCATCCTGTTGAGAATAACGGATCCCTCCTAAATCATAAATGCTATCAGGTATGCGAATTAACCTTAGTAGCTGTTTTTGGGAATGTAACAATAACCGGTGAGGATTATTGTATCCAACACAGAGATTACGATAATTTAATTCTGGATGAAAATGTTCCCAATGTGCACTATCCATACTTATAAGGGATTCCACAAATTGAGTATTAGTGCTTAGCAGAACAAAATTCGGCTTTTTATTCTGCATAAACTGTTGGAAATCACAAAAATATATTAATCTATCTTGCTCAATATATAAATCAGCAGCTGCATCTCCCTCCAAAACACAAGGGGATAAACCATAATCAGAAAGTTTTGTTTTAAATGGATTATCGCTTTGAAGTTGTAATATTGCCAGTTCTGGATGCACATAGAGAGAAGATACATTTATTTTTGCCTGTTTGCGATACAGATCACAGGAAATAGGACTTGCAAAAAAACAAATATGACTTTTATCGGGAACAGGAAGTTCCTGAACATCCTCGAATTTTGTTAGTTTTAAGTTTCCTGCTTGGTGGGAAGAAACATCTTTCTGAGGATAGATAATCTCAATTTCCAGCTCTGAATTTATCGGAGAAAATTTGCAAACATCTATAACCTTTTCAATTTCGCCAGGTAGAAGTGTTACAATCGTTATCTTGGGCATATAAGATTAGAATGAAACTTTATCGCTGCTACCAGGTTTTACTAATGGTAAACCTTGTTTACAAGCATCACAATTATCAGGATTAAAAGCTGGAATATCAATACAAAACAAAGATTCCAGTGGGACAGAAAATTGAACTTTTCCACCACTGCGATCAACTAAAACTCCTACAGCAACAACTTCCAGCCCCCTATTTTCAAGACAGGATATAACTTCTTGAATACTTCCGCCGGTAGTAAGAATATCTTCCACAATGGCTACTTTTTTCAGCTTTGAGAGGTCAAAACCGCTTCGCAAAGTCATTTCGCCATCTTTTCGCTGGGTGAATAGAAAATTTTTCTTCATTATTAAGGCAACTTCAAAGGCAAGAGCAATTCCTCCATAAGCAGGACCAACTACGGCATCAAATTCATATTCAACAAGATGTTCTGCAAGACGCTTACAAAGATTATGAGCTGCTTCAGGATTTTGCAGAATTCTTATTTTTTCGATATACTGATTGCTATGTTTGCCTGAGGTTAATTGAAAATGGCCATCCAAAAGAGCTCCTTCACTTTGTAGGATTCTTGTTACATAATCAGAATCCTCCAGACCAGTTATCAATTCTTTTGCTTCCTGTTCTTCACTTTCCGGAACTTGTAATTCAATTTTGTACATATCTCCAGCAATAGAAGCATACATACCCATCATTCGTTCATTTAGTAAATTTGGATGAAAACCAGAATCCTCCAATAAGCTCTTTGCCAATTCAGCTTCAAAGAGGTTAGTGTAGGTAGCCACAGTAACTATAACTTTTTCTTCCATTGTCTCTTCCCCCTAGTTAACTAAAATGTAAAGTATTCCAGGAATTGGAAAGATAGAGACTCTCCAATTCCTGGTATTATTATAGTGTTATTTAAGCGTATTGTTTACCAATCTCAATACCCCGTTGAATAGCTGCAAGATTCTTTGCAAGTAAATCGGGATTCTTTTCTTTCAGGAAGGAAGTTAAATTACCTTCCAGAGTTTCGTACTTAATAATGTTGGTTTTACCAATTATAATACCAGTTGCCAACATATTGAGAACAATCATACTGCCGATTTCTGAAGCTATTTCATTCATCGGAACCGCTATTTGAATAATATCTTCGCGTTGACAGCCCCGAGGGCACATATTAGTATTATAAATCAGAACTCCCCCAGGACGAATAGAATGGGCAAATTTATCTATCGACGGTTGATTCAAGGCAACCAATACATCAGGAAAACTAACAATTGGCGAAGCAATTGGTTCTGTGGAAACAACTGTTGAAACATTAGCAGTTCCACCTCTCATTTCAGGTCCGTAAGATGGTAACCAGGAAACATTTTTCCCTTCTTGCATAGCTGCTTGAGCAATAAATTTGCCTATCGTAAGAACACCTTGACCGCCAAAACCGGCACATATCATTTCAGTAGTCATTATTCCACTCCTTCACCTTTATCACGAAAAACACCTGGTTTGAAGAAAGGCAGCATATTTTCCTTAGCCCATTGCCTTGCTTTTTCAGGTTCATAACCCCAATTAGTAGGGCAAGTACTAATAAATTCTACAAAGGTAAAACCACGGTTTTCCTTATTATAACGAATCGCTTTTTCTACTGCCTTCTTTGCCTTAATAATATCAGCAGAGGTTAAAAGTGAAACTCTTTCAATGTAATAAGGAGCCACCAGTGTAGATAATAGCTCACAAACCCTGATTGGATAACCAATATCTTCAACATTTCTACCATAAGGACTGGTAGTGGTTTTCATATTAGGTAAAGTTGTTGGAGCCATTTGTCCACCTGTCATTCCATAGATAGCATTATTGATAAAGAAAACGCTTATCTTTTCTCCACGGTTTGCAGCATGAACAATTTCTGCAGTTCCAATAGCAGCTAAATCACCATCTCCCTGATAAGTAAATACATGCATATCAGGACGAGCTCTTTTTATTCCTGTAGCGACTGCAGGAGCACGACCATGAGCTGCCTCTGCCATATCAAAATTAAAATATTTATAGGCAAAAACACCACAACCAACAGGAGCTACACCAGCTATTTCATTTATTAATCCATTTTCATCGATTGCTTCAGCAATTAACCGATGAGCTACACCATGCATACAACCAGGACAATAATGGAAGGGTTCTTTAGTAAGTGCTTCAGGACGTTTTGCGATAATTTCCATTTTTTCCTCCTACCTTTAAAAACAAGTTTCCAGTTTTTCTTTGATTTCGGCTGGGGTAAAAACAACTCCACCTAATTTTCCCCAAAAATCAACTGGAACCTTTCCTTCTACTGCTATTTTTACATCTTCCACCATTTGTCCTGAGTTTAGCTCAAATACATACACTTTTTTCACATTTTTACCTATTGCCTGTTTGATGGCATCATACGGATAGGGCCAAACCCGGATAGGACGAATCAAGCCAACACTTTTCCCTTCTTTCATTACTTCATTGATGGCTGATTTTACAACTCGGCTGGCAGTTCCCCAGGCAACGCATAGAACTTCATTATCATCAGATATATTATAAGTTTCATAGCGAGCTTCATTCTTTTCGATTTCAGCATATTTCTTATATAAATCTAAAACATGCTTTTCTAAAACCTGGGGATCAAGTTCCAGAGAGTTTATTTCATGATGGTGTTTTTTATCGCCATCTGCATTGGGACAAATACACCAGGAAAGATGTTGATTGGCAAGTTCTTGTAGTTCCGCATCAGTCTTTGCCGGTTTAAATTCCACCGGTTCCATCATCTGACCTAACATTCCATCGGCAAGAATCATAACGGGATTACGATATTTATCTGCCAAATCAAATGCTTCACTGGCCATATCAGCAAATTCTTGAACTGAACTTGGAGCCAAAACAATTAACCGATAATCGCCATGGCCGCCACCTTTAGTTGCCTGAAAATAATCACCTTGCGCAGGTTGAATATCACCTAAACCGGGACCACCACGTTGAACATTAACAATTACACAGGGAAGTTCAGCTCCAGCTATGTAAGAGATACCTTCCATCTTTAGAGAAATACCTGGTGAGGAAGAAGAGGTCATAACTCTTTTTCCACTTCCAGCAGCTCCATAAACCATATTAATGGCAGCAACTTCACTTTCTGCTTGAATAAAGGTACCATTTACCTTCGGCATCATTTTTGCCATATATTCGATCAATTCACTTTGGGGGGTGATGGGATAGGCAAAATACAAGCGACAACCACTTCGGATAGCCGCTTCTGCAATTGCCTCATTTCCTTTCATTAATATTTTGGACATTCATAACCTCACTTCTCAATCGTTATTGCCACATCGGGACAGGTTATATAACATAGCTTGCAGGCAGTGCATTTTTCCTGCTCAAAACACTCTGCATAATTATAGCCTTTGGCATTAATATTTTCCGATAAGCGAATAATCTTTCTCGGACAAGCATTTATGCACAAGCCACAACCTTTGCAGTAATCTGGATCAACAGTCATTTTTGGCATATCGAATACCTCGCTTTTTTTATTTTTTCTCTTTATGTGATAAAGAGATTTTCAGCGGTATTCTGTCAAACTATTTCTTTGTTGTGTATGGGCTGTAAAAGTAGAAAATTACCTCCCTCTTAAGTTTCCATTCCTATTACGATACATATAAATATCAATCACAATTGAAATGATTAAAGCAACAACAAAAAGATATTGCGATTATTTTTCTATTGAAATTGTATTTTACCAACCTCAACAATCACTTTTATAATAAAATCCTAATATTGTCGTTTCCTATGTTCCTTGCTGGGAGGTTTTAATCTCTCGTTTAACATCCCTTAATCAAGCGTTAATAATTAACGCTTGATTAAGGTTAGATAAACACTTGATTAACGCTTTTACCTAAGAGCGAGTAGTAGAAGTTGAACCTGATATGCAGTTTATACAAAGGTACTAAACATTTTATGGTAGGTCAATATATTAGGATAGTAATCAATATCAACCCATAATTTTAAAGTTAAGAGGTAAATGAGCTTACCAGTTCTTGCTTGGCAAATAAACCGAAGTTTGCTAACGAACTATGAGCTTGCCCCTCTTTAGAGTAACTTTATTCAGCACCTAAGTTGCGGTATATGTACATAAACTATGTGGCTTTCTTATTCGGATTTTTTTGATAAAGGGAAATTTCTGATGAATTGTAAAAAAGTTATATTACTTCTTCCTTAGGAATGAAACTTAATAAAAAGGGAGGTACTTTTTCCCTTTACTCCACTTATCTGTAGTCGATATGTCTTGACTTCTTGCCTACCGTGAATATTGTTATTTCCATATTGATTTTCATAATGGTTGCATTCCCTATGCATGTTTCAATAACTCCTATTTATATATTTTTGGATTTATCACCATTTTTTTCTTTGCGATATTTGTAATCTCCTGTAGGTAGTTCTTATAACTCTTACAAGCCAATTCTATTAAACCGGAACAAAGACATCTTGTAGTTCTATTTGTAACCCATCTTTATCGTTATTATGAATTTTAGGGTTGCCAAATAACAAATGAAAAATAATTGATGAGGACATCAACCTTACGGAATACAGAAATTATTTAATTGTAAAAATAGCATCTGCAGCGGATATATAATAGCAAAGTACCTTTGCCTTACATAATAATATAGCTTATAATTGCTGTTACTTAATCCTTTCTTTAACGATTTTTTAGCGCTTACTTAACACTGCTTTAAACCCGTTAAGGTATCAATAAAGATATGTTAAAGGATCAAAATAAGTAAAAACAAGAGACAAGTAACACATCGTATAACGGATTGATATATAATTAAATAAACCCTGTAAAGAAAATTTTTTCTTGACATTATCCCCCCTGCTGAACAGGATGTTCCACATTAAATGAGCAAAGGACTAATATGAAGAAACTTAAGAAAAAATTAACAGCTTGCTTTAGTGCTTTTCTATTGTTATTTATAGCACCGGTCATAGCTCAGACCGTGTAAGCGTGAACGAGGAAGAATTTTTTACTGATCGAAGTTTGACGGTAATTGATTCTTTACAAACCCAGGAACCACCGGGAGCTCCTCCTGGTGAAAAAATGATCGCTACTTATTATTCTAAACGATTTCATGGTAGAAAGACGGCAAGTGGCGAAAGATATAATCGCGATGCCTTCACTTGTGCCCATAAATCCCTCCCCTTTCAAACCCTTTTAAAAATAACTAATCCTCAAAACGGCAAATCGGTAACCGTGCGTGTAAACGACAGAGGTCCCTTCAATCGTAATAGAGATATTGATCTTTCTTATGCAGCCGCTAAAGAAATTGATATGCTTGCTGCAGGAGTTTTACCTGTGGAAGTGGAAATTATGATGTCGTCTTATACAGATTCTTTACTTGCACAACATTAATATAGTTACCTATCCTTGTTGACACCCTGTTATGAATAACGACAGGTAACTACAGATGCATTCACTATTAAATTACTCCTCTCGCATAAAGAAAGCATTAGATTTGGGAAAGCCCATTTTGGCTATGGAATCAACTGTTTTAACGCATGGTTTGCCTTATCCCGACAATTTGGATATTTTAGAGACATTGGAAGAGCTCTGTTACAGTTTGGAAGTTGAACCAGCTACAATAATTGTGCTGGATGGTCAACTTCATATCGGAATGGATGATCAAGAAAAGGAAATCCTGAAAAATAAACTACAGCATTCACAAGAACTGAATAAATTTAGTATGCGAGATATACCCTATGCAATAAATTATAAAAAAAGCGGAGGGACAACTGTTTCTGCCACAATGCTGCTTAGCTATAAAGCCGGAATAAGGGTTTTTGCTACAGGTGGAATAGGCGGAGTTCATAAAAGCTGGAACGAGACATTGGATATTTCTTCTGACTTAAAAGCCCTTTCGGAAATTCCGATAATTGTGGTTTCTGCCGGCTGTAAAGCAATTTTGGATATTCCAGCAACGCTAGAAGTTTTGGAAAGTGAAGCTGTTCCTGTATTGGGATGGAAAACGAATGAATTTCCTGCATTCTATTCGCAAAAAAGCGGAAAAAAGATAGACAAAATTGAAAGCGCTAAAGATGTTGTAAATATCTATAAAACGATACAAAAATTGTATCCTAATCCCACAGGAATTTTGGTGGCTAATCCTGTACCGGAAAAAGATCAAATTCCTTATAAGGAAATAGCCGAACACATTATCGCAGCTATTGATGAGGCAAAAGCAAAAAGAATTTCCGGTAAAGAATTAACTCCTTTCCTGCTGGCAAATTTGGCAGAAAAAACTGCAGGCAAATCAGTTCAGACCAATCTTGCTTTGCTGAAAAATAATGTACTAATCGGCGCGCAAATCGCCAAGGAGTTAAAATGAAAATATATATTTCTACTGATATGGAAGGAATGCCAGGAACTTTTAACTGGGAGCAGGAAAAAACCAACCGTCCGGAAGTTATGAAAAATTATCAGGCACATATAAGTGACTGCTTGAATGCCATTTTGTATAGCGGATTTAATGAATTCATAGAGGAAATCACTGTTGCCGATTCCCACAGTGGAGGAGATAATTTGAGCTATGATATAACCTCTTTGGATAAAAGAATTTCGCTAATTTCCGGAGGCCCAAGACCTCAATATATGATGCCTGCCTTTAGTAGCGAATATTCTATGGTCTTTTTACTGGGTTATCATTCTGGAACCGGTGCCCTGAAGGGAAATATGGACCACACTTATTCTAACAGCAAGATTTTTAAGATCTGGATAAACGATATTCCGATGAATGAAGCAATCATAAATTCTGCTTATGCTGGTTATTTAGGTGTCCCGGTGGCCTTAATAAGTGGTGATAAAGCTTTGGAAGAAGAAATAACAACGGCTATGCCCTGGGTGCATTTTGTTAGAACTAAAGAAGCAGTCGCTAAATTTGCTGCTAAAAATTATTCATCTATCGTGGTCAAAGAAGCTCTCGTGAAGGCAGTTCAAGCATCTTTAGCTAAAAAAGATATACCTCTATATACATTTCAAAGCCCTATACACCTTAAAATTGAGTTTCACTCTACCTCTATGACCGATTGCGCTGCTCTGATGCCTCATACAAAACGCCTTGATGGAAGAACCATTGAGTTCATTGATGATGATTATGGAGTTATCTTTGAGGCAATAATGGCTTTGGTAACACTGGCTTATGGGTCAATCCTGTAAAAAAGAGATAGTGACTTGGTGAGATAGAAATTTTGGAAAGAGATAAGTTTCGTTGCCAATATAAGAAGTCGAGGGATCTGGAAGTTTAAAAAAAAGAACATCGATAACTGGATCGGCTAAATTAGCTGGAACGATATAATTACATAAATATAATCTGCGCTCTCTGCGTAATCAGCGTGAGTTACTTAAGCAATCTGTGAGAAACGAAAAAGGGCGTAGATAACTACGCCCAATAAGTTTACTTTGTTTCAATACCGGCTAGCAAAGCTCTTAAATTTGCTTCAACAATGGCTTCGCCTTTGGGAGCAAAAATCGCTTTAATTGCCTCTTCAATTTCTTCTTGGCTAAAGCCCAAATGAGTTATCGCTGCACCCAAAACTACAATATTCATGCTGCGATTGGCTTTTTGTGCATTAGCTAAAGTATCTGCGTCAAAAAGAACATAATTAGGGATTTTCTTAATTTCCCTGTAGATTTCTTCTTCCGGAGGATAATTAGGAATATTTTTAAAGGGGGTGGAATTAGATATAATCCAGCCGTCTTCTTTTAAATATGGCAGATAGCGTAATGCTTCCAAGGGCTCTACGCTTAAAATCATATCGGCAGAGCCATAAGGAATTAGATCACTCCAAATAGGATCATCGGAAAGGCGTAGATGAGATTGCACATCTCCCCCTCTTTGACTCATTCCATGTACTTCTGCTTGTTTTAAATTCATTCCTCTTTTAATAGCAGCGGTTCCAAGAATGGTGGCTATGGTTAATATACCTTGTCCGCCAACTCCTGCAAGTATTATATCCTTTTTCATTCTACCGTCTCCATTTTGTTCTTTTTCTTTAGGGTCTGAATGCATTCTCTACGTGCAATAACAACAGAAACACCGTTGTATGCAAGTTCTTCTTTATAGATTTGGGTAATCTCGGGATAATTTTTCTTTAAGGGAACAAAGATTCGAATATGTTCTTTTTCCACTCCTAAACCCAAACAAATATCTTCCAGTTTTCCATATCCTGTATAATTTTGTCCGCCCGTCATAGCAGTTGTGGCATTATCCAAAATTACGATCATAACATTGGCTTTATCATAAATGCAATCCAGCAATCCAGTTATTCCGGAATGGCAGAAAGTGCTATCTCCAATAACAGCAACGGCTGGGAAAAGTCCACTATCAGATGCACCTTTAGCCATAGTAATAGAAGCACCCATATCCACACAAGAATTGATAGAATTATATGGGGGCATAAATCCAAGAGTGTAACAACCAATATCGCTAAAAACATGACCTCTTCCATATTCAGCCATAACCTCATTCAAAGAAAGAAAAGTATCGGAATGAGGACAACCGACACATAAAGCTGGAGGTCTACCCACAACAATTTCTGGAACTGGTCTACCTATTGTGTCGGGCAGAGAAAATGCTTTAGCTACAAGATTAGGGTTAAGTTCACCAGTACGAGGAAGGTAACCATCCAAACGTCCGTGAATTGGTTTTAGACCAGGAAAAGCCAAGCCTTTAAGTTGTTCTTCCACAACAGGCATACCTTCTTCAATAACTAGAAGTTCATCGCAGCTATCATAGAGCTGATGAATTTGTTTTTCAGGTAAAGGATACTGACCTATTTTCAGAACCGGATAGGGAATTTCTTCACCTTTAAAAGCTTCTCGCAGATAGTTATATGCTAAGCCAGTTGTAATTATACCCAACTTTTTTGAGCTCGCTTCTGTTTTATAAGCGTTAAAAGGTGAATTTAAGGATTCCCTCATAAAATCCTTTTGCAATTCCAAATGATGCTGATATTTTTTTCTGGCAATAGCCGGTAGAAGCATAAATTGAAACATATCCTCAGGTTTGCGCATTTCATTTTGAGGGATAGGTTCTTTTGTAACAATCCCTGAACGGGAATGTGCTAGACGCGTTGTTAACCTTAAAAGCACAGGTATATGGTACTTTTCGGATAATTCGAATCCGTAAAAAGCCATATCATAACACTCCTGCTGATTTCCTGGTTCCAAAACAGGAATCATAGCAAAATTTCCATAGTAACGGCTATCCTGTTCATTTTGAGAACTGTGCATAGAAGGATCATCTGCCACAGCAATAATCAAACCACCACTGGCTCCTGTGATAGCAGAATTCATTAAAGGATCTGCTGCCACATTTAATCCTACATGTTTCATAGTTACCATAGCTCTTTTTCCGGAAGCACTCATACCCAAAGCAGCCTCCAAAGCAGTTTTTTCGTTTGAACTCCAGGTTCTGTGAATATTGTTTTCCGCTGCTTGTTTTGACTTTTGTGCATACTCGATGATCTCAGTTGAGGGAGTTCCCGGATACCCGTAAAATCCTGATATTCCGGCATCTAAAGCTCCCTGAGCAAGGGCTTCATCACCCAAAAGCATAAGTTTTGGCATTTTTTCTCCTTTTTATTTTATTTATAATTAATAAATTCTTTCTTCTAACCGCCATTGCCAATTACCTAAAGCAGTACCAGGAACATTCATTCTTGCTTCGTCACCTAAACCAAGAATATCTTGAAGTGGAAATATGATTTGTTGGCAACCTGAAGATAAGGCAATATTCCTCATTATGTTATGTATATTCTCGCTATTGATCATCTGATGGATATCAGTTATTTTATTTTGTATGCAATATTCTTGCAAGTGCTTTAATGATAGTGAATCAGAAGGAAGCGACTCGAACCATCCACGAATTGTATGATTATCATGAGTTCCAGTATAGAGCCAACGTTCAGGAGGATATTTTTTTACTTCAGGTACACTATCTTCGAAGCAAAATTGTAAAATAATCATTCCTGGAAAACCAAAACTATCTCTTACTCTGCATACTTCCTGATTTAGTATACCTAAATCTTCCGCAAGAAAACGCTCTATACCATAGTTCTTTAATAAAGTGGAGAAGAACTCTTCTGGTAAAGCAGGTTCCCAAGAACCGTTTATGGCATTTTGGGGAAGTATTGGATGTCCTTTTTCGTCAAAATTTGGCTTTACCTGCCAATAATTTACATAACCGATAAAATGATCCAGTCGCAAAATGTCTAGATAACTTAGCGCCATACCAATTCTATTCATAAAAAGCTTAAAACTATCCTGCTGTAAAACATCCCATTTGTAAAGTGGATTACCCCAAAGCTGACCTTTTTCCGAAAAAGCATCTGGGGGAACACCTGCAAAATGTAAACGCCTTCCCTGTTCGTCTAAATCAAAGAACTCAGGATGAGCCCAAACCTCAGAACTATCATAGGAAAGATAAAGCGGTAAATCGCCAACGAGAATTATTCCCATTTTATGCAAATATTCTTTAAAGTATTTCAGCTGTTCCGATAACATTGCCTGAGTTGCCGCTTTGATATTTATGAAGGAGGAATCCAATTGACGAGTTTTTTGATATAAGGCCTCGCTATAGTGTTTGTGTTCTTCATTCCAATTATACCAACAGCTATCGTCATAAATTCTGCTTAACGATAGAAAAGTTAAATAGGGCTTTAAAAAAAAGGCATTTTCTTCTATATAATCATCCAGATTATTGGTTAGCATCCAGTTGTCAGTCGCCTGAGCTAGCATTTTGTCTTTCAAGTTATATACTCTTTCATATTGAGTGATATTACTTGCGGGTATTTTTACTGCTTTCAGCATTCTTTGATTGATTAAGCCTTGTTGATAAAGCAGCTCCGGACTGATAAAATAGGGATTTAAGGCAAAAGCGGAAAGAGGATTATAAGGAGAATTTCCATATCCGCAATGAGTTATGGGTAATATCTGCCAATAAGTATACCCTTCTGTTTTTAAATATTCTGCAAATCGAATTGCTTCAGGTCCAAAATCTCCGATACCGAAATCTGAAGGCAACGAGCTGATATGCAATAAGATACCTGTCTTGTGCATTATGCTTCCATAACCCTAATTAAACAAGTAATCAGAAGAATTTGAGAATCAGCAACCGAAAGTTTAAACTGTTGATCGGTTTCCAGTAAAATGGTGAAGATTTTTTCCAGCGAAGCTAGATTATAGGAACGGGACAATTCCAAAAATTCTTTTCGCTGATTAGGATATATATCACTAAGATGTTTGGATACGATTTCATTATCGGAAATATGTGCCTTTTTCAGCAGCAATATATGCCAGATGTTATTATAAAATTTCGTGAACTGGAAGAATATTTGCAAAAATTCCCAATTGGCATTCAGCATCTTTTCCAATGCTTCTATAGCTTGCTTTTCCTGTTTTTTGCCTAAAGCCCGATAAAAATCTATTAAAGTTCCAGTACGGGTAGTGCCTAAACTCTTCATAACATCTTCTTCTGTAATTCTATTCCTGCCGGTAGTTAAAAGGTCCAGTTTGTTCAATTCATTAGCAGCATAATAATAATCGAGTTCAATGCGGTTTATGAATTCTTCAATAGCTTTGATAGTCATTGTTTTATTCATATCTTTCAAACTATTATCCAACCAGGAACGAATTGCCCCTCCATAACGAGGAGATTCACAATTAATTATTGTAGAATGAGCTTTAATTTGTTTCCAGGATTCATTATGCAGGTCTATCTTTTCCGTTGCTATAGCTAAACTTTGAATTTCGGAGGGTGAAGAAAAATAGCTAGATAAGGTCTTCAGTTCATATTTGTTCAATTGTTCTGCATTTTTCAAGATCACAAGTTTTGCTGAAGAGAAAATTGTGTAAGTATCCAAAATATCTGCCAGTTCTGAGCTTTTAACATCGTCACCATAAATAATGAAAGTATCTATATTTTCCTTTTTCTTCAATTTTTTCTTGATTGTCTCTATCACTTTATCCACAAGGTAGGAATCTGTCCCAACAAGAAGATAGGAAGAGCCCAAATTAACATTTGCAGCAGCAAAATCAAGAGCGAAAATAGGTGCTTCCATTATATACCTAATGCCAGAAGGATAATAGAGAGCAAACCTGCAATCCAACAATATATTCCAAAATACTTCAGACGGCTATTTTCTATTAATCTGATTAAAAATGCAATCACCAGGTAGCCAATTATAAAAGAAGATACAAAGCCAACCAGATAGTTTTGCAGCATAGTAGAATCCAACTCAGTAAGTGCTTTATATTCAGAAAGGTTACCTGCTAGAATAGCTGGAATGCTTAATAAAAAAGAATATTGAGCTGCATCCTTACGCTTCATCCCTGTTGCCAACGAATAAGCAATAGTAGTTCCCGAACGTGAAACTCCAGGTAATATAGCTATACCCTGTCCTATACCAATTATCACAGCACGAAAGAAACCAACATTTGAAGCAGGAATACCTTGATCAACAAAATAATCGGAAAGAAAAACTATGCCGCCGGTAATTAATAAAAAGAAAGCTACTAGTATTGGCATTGCAAAAGCAGCTTTAAAATAATCACCAACAAGAATGTATATTATAGCGGTTGCCAAGGTTGAGATAATTAGATAATATACTAAAGTTCTGTTTTTACGATGCTGTTCACGGTTCACTGTATTTCCCCAGCAGAATAAAGATTTGAATAATTCCCATAGAGTTTTACGGAAATAAATAAGAACTGCAAACAAAGTTCCCAAATGTAAGAAGAGCTCAAAAACTATATTTTCGCTTTCTCCCATACCAAAGAAATACTGAAATAATACCAGATGCCCCGAACTGCTTACCGGGATAAATTCCGTTAATCCTTGTATAATACCCATAATAATAGCTTGAAAAAAACTCATAATATACCTCTATAATATTTCAGGAACATTGTATTTATCAATTTCTGTGATAGGAACCAAAGTGAAGCCAGCAGCTTTAAGACGATTAATTATCCGCTTAAGATATTGCAACTTTTCAAAATTATGACAATGGGATATAGCTATAACATTTTTGTTGTTGTTGGAAAGTTCAATAATTTGATTTAATTTTGCATCCATAGTCGATTGACTGATATTAGGAGAATCGAGAAATAGATCATTACGATAAGATTTGATATGATACTTTTGAGCTATCGCATAGGCAATTGAGATATTTGTAGTACGGCTATCTAAAAAGAACTTGTTATGCTTTTTCAGAGTTGCCATAACAGCACTCATAACTTCTTCATCTGTAGTAGCCAAACTGCCCATATGATTATTTACTCCTTCACAATAAGGTAATTGCTCTATAAAGTGAGAAAGGACTTTATCAATTTGACGATCTTCATACTGAACTAAAATGGCATTTTTACCAGGATTTACTTCTGGGTAACCAATTGGTTCCATGGGAATATGGATAATGGTAGTTCGTCCCTGTTCTTTTGCTTTCTCCATTGTTAAAACACTGTAAGTTTCATCTGGTAATATAGCAAAACAGATTTCTTTATCCAAAGCCAGAAAACCCTCAAGCAGGTCACCACCGACGGGACCAAAATCGTCCACCACTAAAGTAATTGTGCGTCTTGTCTGTTTATTCTTGTATAGTTCAGAATCATAGTATATGTTTATTTGATATTGTTTAGGAACATTCGGGAAATTAAATAGTAGGGTTTGTTTACCAGGATTATCTGTTCCCTTGATGAATTTAGCTCCATTACTTTCCAATTCGCCTTTGAAAATCATATTAGCATAAACGAGGTCCATAATCGATTTATCAATAGGAACATTATATATAGTATATTCCTCTGTATTACGCTTACGGTAATAGCTTTTGGGTATACCCAATTTGCCAATTGTGTTAACAATAGCTACTTCCGGCGTGTTTTTTTCTTCTCGTATTTGATTTGTTCCAAGTGCTTTCCTATCTGATACAGAAGTGCTTTTCTTGTCATGTGTAAGGATTTTACCTTCTTTTTTATTTCTTTTCTTAGATCTTGAAGGCATATCTTGTTTCTGGTCTACAGTATCTGTTTTCTTCCCAACTTCTTCATTGATTGGCTCTCTAATTATCACAAAAATGATAAAGCAAGCCAAGAATCCCACAAGAATAAATACGCCTAGATTATTGTTCTTTCTGCGGCGTTTAATTTTACGCAGTTTTTTCTTATGTGATTTGGGCATAATTAGACCTTATTAGATTGGAAAAAGGCAAAAACCGGTCTACCAAATATTTTAATACCCAGATTATGGGAAAGAAGAGTAAATTGGAGACCGTAAAAGCACCAAATATAGCCAGTATATTTGTAAAAATATCACTAACTCCTAAAAATGGATATAACTTGAATTTTAAATCGAAGCCCGTAAAATCGCTAATACTATTGATTGCTGGTATAATAAGAAATTGTAGGACTATTTGGTATACACGAACTGCAAAAAAGATCACCATAACTATCAATAAAACATAGCGAAAAAGCAGAAATTTATTATGCCTTGCCCAAACAAGAAAGTTCTTAAGCGCATGCAAATGGCTGTATCGTCTTCTATAAAAAGGAGCTAAAACCACATTAATGAGATAATGATAAAGAATTAATATTGCTGTATATAGTTTGAAAAGCAGATATAATCCAGATTTTACCGTTCCTTTTATCCCATAGAAATAAGCCAAGAAATTTGATAAAGCATATATAATCAGTGCAATAAGAATTAAAGCCATTACGCTCACATTCAATTGAATTGTTAAATCAATAAACTCACTACCGGAACAAGGATATAGTAATTTAATTTTTACCAACATAAAAACGACAAACGCCAGAATAGTAAAAAAAGCAAGTAAAGGAAGATAATGAATTCGAAAACTGATCAAACTGGTTGCAGAAGTGATCAAGCTATTGCTATCTATCCAATATACAAGAGTTACAGGTGCAATAAATACCTGTATCCCATTATAATCTCCAAACAGGACATTAAGAATTTCGCGTATTAGATTAAGCACCTTTAACTTCATTATTTACCTTCATTTTAACATTGTATTCTTTATTCCTATACATAGGGTATTTTGTCAATAAAATCCTAAAATCTGTGTTTCAAACCAAGATAAAAATTACGACCTTGTGCAGGTAATTCTGAAAAAACATATTGCTTGCGATTAAAGAGATTAGCAAGTTCAAAATAGACTGCATAATTTGCTTCACGATATTCTGCACCTATATTGATAATTACAGCTTCAGGTAGATCATTACCCAAGTGATTTACAGTAAAGTATTTCTGCAAGATGTCCAAACTAAAAAACCATCTGGGAAAATTGTAAGAAAAGCGAGAATCCAAGTTTAGAAGAGGACGGTAGGGTGCTCTTCTGTAATCATCTTCGCTCAAATAGGATAGATCTAATTCCATTCCCTGATGTATATTAACTTCATCCAGCTTGAAAAACGCTTCTATTATAGTTAGATTGGAGAATATATCCGTATAACGAACAGTGGGAATAGAATAATTGATACTATTGATAAGTACAGGGCTGTCTATTTCGTAACGACTATTATTCTTGATGGTTAGATAGGCTAAAGTGAAATTCATTTTTTCGGGATATAGGTATTCTAAACCTAATTTGAAGTTAAGCGGTATTTTCTTTAGCTTATGTCCATCATCAAAAGCTATCCAGGGATTTTCTTCCATATGGGAAAGAAAAGTATTGCTTTCTAACAGCGGTTCATTAGCAATACTCACTACACCGAACTTTTGAATAGGAGAACGATAAAGAAATTCTAAAGAAGGGATGAAAGTATATTCATCAGCTAATACACTAACCCCTAATCTGGAAATATTCATATACTCATCTTTAGCATTTGTAGATAGTTGGAATCCTACATCCCCTTCTCTGGTAAGGATTTTCGCTTTTATATCCACTGGATCAACATCCAAGCGTGAGGCAAGATATAAATTTAAGTAGTTACCTTTATAAGAACTACCCAGGTTTTGCTGGTATAGATAACTATATCCAAGTTGTGCAGAAATATCTTTTAAAATGAAATCTCCTATGGAAACAATGGGTCTATGATGGCTAACAGTAAAATCTAAAAGAGTATTATCAAAATCATCAGCATGCGAGGAAACATTTTGGAGCCGAAAAGAGAGAGGAAGCTTAGAACTGAATTCCGTCCCTAAGAAGAGTTTATTATGAACAGATAACAGTTTCGAAACAGGAGAGCACATATCTAAAGTATAGGTTAGAGCATTTAACACTTCACTGGTTGGATAATAACTGATGAAACTATTGAATCCATAATCTACATTACCTTCAAATTGAAGATAACATCGATGCTGCATAGTATAGCTTTCGCTTCTATTTTCGTTAGTAGAAACAGCTGGGGGAATAAAAGCAGGCAAGCTATCCCCCATAACAAGTGAATGGTCAAATAGTAAAGAATGTTTATGTAGATAGGGTTTAAAGGAACTCTCACCGCTAATTGTTAAATCGGGAAGCTCCTGAGTTTGAGCTATCAATAATGAAAGAGTAAGGATTGAGGCAAGAGTTAAAAAGAAGCGTTTCATTATATTCCCTCCAAAAGTTCTGTCAATTCTGTTTTGTCAGTTATCGTCAATTCGTTTTCATGTTGAATAAAAAACGCTTCCGCTTCTGTATATGCTCCCGAATCAAGAAGAGAACGAACTATATAGTTTATTGCTTTACTACAAATATCTTTATGTTCTGGAAAGAGCATTACCACTTTACTTAAGGTAGAAATTGCCGTTTGATATTCTCCTTTTCTGTAATTAATCATCCCCATCACTAAAAAAGCTGTAGCATGATCAAAAGTGGATAAACTATAATTAATAAGGTGTTCTGCAAGCTGATTTGCTTCTTCAAAATGTTCAGTATAATAGAGCTGGCGAATGCGGAAAACATTTACTTCAGGGCAATTTTCCAGAAAGTCTATTCCTAGTGTCCATAGATGATCAAATTCATTATAATTATTCGCTTCTGAACATTTTAGCATATTAACCCAAATTTCACTATTAGGATTGTTTTTATAAGCTAGTTTGTATTTTTCCAAAGCTGATTCATAATTTCCTGTAATAAATTCGAGTTCTGCCCATTTCAGTAAAGTATCGTTATTTCTACTTTCAGCATACAATTCGGATAGCAATGAATCTGCCTTTGTATATTCGTTCAATTCAATAAGAGCTGTAGCCATCAACAATTCCACATCTTCTTGCCTATATTGGGGAAAATCCTCTTTCATTTTCTCGGCACTGGCAATAAGGTCTGCCCAGAGTTTTTTGTTTGCATAAACTTTCACCAGAATATAATTCAATTCGAATTTGATATATTCGCTGAAAAAAGTATCTGGCAAAACTAGCAATTCCGCTAGAAGATCTTCTTTGTTTACATATTGTAAAGCCAATTCCAAACCAATTAAGGCATCCTGTATAGTTGCCAGTTGGTTATCGGTAAATTTTGTTTGGTTTCTGAACCTGGTTAAGATATTTATCCAGTCATTAATAGCTCTATCGTAATTACCCATATTATAATAGGTATTGGCAATATTGGAAAGCGCTTCCAAAAAATGCGTTGATTCCGGATATTTATCTATAAAAGAATTGTATAATTCCAGAGCCAAATGATAATCTTTAGCAGCATAAGCCGATTTAGCAGCTAGGAAAAGATATGTATCTGGGCTTTCTTTTTGCCCAGAAAGTTGTAGGTACAAAGCTGATGCTTCTTTAAAATGTTTCATCTGATATAAGCACAAAGCCCGATAGCTCTTCGCTTCTATTGTTTTTAAATTATCTGGAGCATATTTCTCTGCTTGTAAAAATTGGTCTATAGCTTTCTCATATTCCTTTTTTACCAGCATAATATTCCCTTTTAAGATGCAGGTATCATAGCTAGGAACTAAATTTGCTATATAACTTTCACTCTTTTCATAATCTCCCAGATAGTAATATACTTGTGTAATGCGTAAAGCAACTACTTCATTATCTACTTTTTTACTGTACAAATAAAGGTAATTTTCCAATGCTAGATTGTAGTTTGCTAAATAGAAATCCATCTCTGCCAAATAGAAAGTTGCATCATTACAATAGGGGGAATTTGGATATTGCTCTTGAAGCATTTGAAAGTTAACCTTGGCTTGGGTATAATCCTTTTCCTGAAAGCTCATATAGCCAAGATAGAAATATGCCTTATCTCTTCTGCTGCCATATGGATAAAGATTAAGATAGCGATTGAATGTATCTTTAGCCAAATCGTTATTTCCAGATGCATAGAATGCTTCTGCTATCAGAATATCTATTCTACTACAAAGCTCGCGGCTTGTTTCATAATGGCGAGCTATTCCTAAATGTCTGATTGCCTCAGAATAGTTACCTGTATTATAATAGAAAAAGCCCATAGTGTAATATAATTCGGCTTTCATAAAGTCGCTGGGAGTTTGTTTCAAATAGCTGTTCAGCTGCTCAATTGCAGCTTTAGGATTCTTTTTGAATAATAGTTTTACCCTTTCCATATAAGCCGGAACAGAAATTTCTGGTCTAGCAGAGGAAACAAGCAAAGCCAATAGAGAATCAGCTTGCTTTTCTTTACCTGCATTTATCAGAACCAGTGCCTGATAATATTGAAACTGAGGAGATTCAATTGTAATTTTTTGCAGAAGTTGAGATGTTTTTTCAAAATCACCTATGTGCAAAGCTCTGCGAATTCTGATATCTATAATATCCAGATTAGAAGTGATATCCTCTAGTTTCTGCTCTTCAACAAATCTATCAAAGTCTTCATAAAGTTCATTATCTAATAGATATCCCAGCCAGCTACCTATATATTTATAATAATAATCACTTTCAGGAGTTATTGCTTTCAGCAGTTCCAAGGCATCATCATCTTTATCTAAAGCCAAATAAGTAGAAAACAAGGAAAAACGGATACCCTCATTATCAGGAAATGCTACCATTGCTCTTTTATATGCCTTTTCGGCAGAATAGAACTGCCCTAAATGAAAATATATATCTCCTCTCAAGTTATTTGATAATTCGATATACACTGGATTTACTGTTTCACTATCCAAACGCTGTAATATATTGAATGCTCTATCATATTGTTTTAACTCACTCAGGCAATAAGCATAATTCAACAAAATATCATTACGCACATTTTGAACAAGGTCGATATTCAGTAAGAGTTCATATATTTCTATCGCTTTAGTGTAATTTCCACTTTCCATAGCAAGATTACCTTCAATCAACCTTATATAGGGTAAATATACCGATTCTGGATAGGTAGCTTTAAACAGAGTAATTTCTTTACTCAGATTGTAAGCATCACCTGCATCGTAAAGTTCTACAATATAACGATATGCGTATGTTTCGCTATTACTTACTGCCAACAAAGAAGGGCTGCTCTTTTTTCCTACAGATTCAGCAAAACAAATACACATCAAGACAAGGCATAACATCATTATAATATATCGTTTCATAAGTTGTTTATTTCACCTATTTACTTTGTTTTATTGGTATTGTAACAAATACAGTTGTTCCTTCATTTTCCTTACTTTTTATCCAGATTTTACCAGAATGCAATTCAGCAATGCGTTTGGATGTAGCCAGTCCAAGACCCAAACCGCTACTACGATATTCTATAGTTCCAGATTTATGAGCATAGATTTCGTTCAGTTCATAGAATTTTCTGAATACATTCTTCAATTGGTATTCCGGAATTCCGATTCCATTATCTTGTACATAAATAACTAATGACTCTTTACCGTCAATCTTTTCGCTTTGAAAAGCAGATTTACGAGCTCCAATAATCACAGTCCCGAAATCGTTGGTAAAACGAATGGCATTTAGAACCAGATTATAAATCATTAAATGAAACGCTTCCCAATTTGCTTTAATCGGAGGTAAGTCTTTTTCAATTTCCAATTTTATGAACATCTTACGTTTACGAGAAAGAATTTGGACTTCCTGATAGATAATTTCCAATATTTCCTGCACAGATAGAGTGGAAAAGGGCAACGACTTGGCTAAATTATAGGTATTCATAGTAGTAATATCGTTGATAGTGAGAATGATTTTCTTCACTGAATTCTCAATTTTGTTGATAATATCTTTCTTTTCTTCTTCATCAGCAAAAAGATTTCTTTTTAATCTCGTAACATATCCCTGCAAAGTTGTTAGCGGTGTATTTAATTCATGAGATACTATTGCCATAAATTCGTCTTTCAGCGTTTCAAATGTATTTAGCTCGTTATTCTTTTGCAGTAAGTTTTCATAGAGCATAGCATTTTTCAGAGCAATTGTAATTTGTTCCAATAGCAGCTTTATTATTTCTGTATTCAGATACATTTCGCGGTTATTATCATTCAAGTTATCCAGATAGATATAGCCATACACATTGTTGTCTACAATTATGGGAGCACAGAAGATCGTGTGCAAAACATAATCCTGAACACTTATCGCACTCTTAAAACGATTATCTTCCACGGCATTGAAAGTGGAGACAATTTCCTGAGTGTTTTGAGACAAACTTAAAACAGTTTTACTAACTCCAGATACCGTGGGCAGAATTTGTTTTGCTGCATTGAGCTGCACGGTATATATTATCGCTCCATCACTATCACGCTTAATCAGAAAACCTCTTGTACTATTAGTAAAATCAATGCAGGCAGATACTATGGCTCTTTCCAATTCGTTTATATTTACAATCCGCATCAATTCGTGTGTTATAGCCATCAGCTGGTTCATCTTTTGTATGCGTAAAGTAATCTGGCTAAAATCTTCTATTCTTACTAATAGAGCAGCCAAATGTTGTTTCATATCTCGCATAAGAGACATTTCTTGCTTCGTAAAAGGCATTTCACTCTTATCCGATAGCAGCAGAAAACCAATTCTTTTTGAACCAATCTGAAAAGGGACAACCATAAAATGCAGATTATTTTGTTCAAGGATTACGAGGTTGTCTATTTTAAATGCTCTTTCTATATACGGTAAAAGTTCTGTATTGAAAGTGTTTTCTTTTCCGGTATTATAGCTCTGGAAACAGGTATAGGAAGATACTTTGGAAGAATATTTCATCAGATAAAACTGCCAAGGCGAGAATACTTGAATCAGGCCTTTCTCTATAAGAAACTTGATCCTATCAATACTGTTGATATTAGTAATATTAAATAGCATCTCGTTCCATTTTTTCATCAGGTCTTTCGTTCTGGAAGCAATGGGTAACAGATTAAACTTACGCAGATTATTCAGATAATAGAGATTTATACTCAGATAATTCTGTCGGTCATCAGCTCTGATATTTTCTGTGATATTCTCCAGATACTTTTTGTAGTTTGCATATTCAGCTTCTGCCAGTTCTTCCTGTTTCAATTCTATAAATATCTGTATCTTTACTTGGTAGAGCTCTACATTCAATTGATAGTATTCATAGTTAGACCAAGCATCAAGGTATTCATTCACTTTTCTCAATATTGATCTTAAAGGTATATCGGGAACTAAAAGATCAATTTTAAGCGCCAAAACAGCCAATTCGCATTCCCAATAGCGATAATGGTTTTCCTTTATTTTGGGAAGAGCTAATTCAGTTAGTTCTCTGGCTCGTTCTACATCTTTTAAACCATAGTAACAGCGGATTTGTAATACATAGAATACCGCAATCGCATAATTGTTATTAATTTCTCCGGCATGACGCAAAGCGATTTTCAGTTCATTTAAAGCACCCTCAAAGTCCTTTTCTGCCATAGAAGCTAGGGCCAAAGCATTATGATAGAATTCCTCTTCATGTATATGTTTATAGTTTATATGTACATTTTTCGATAACAAACGCCTTAATTTCTTCGCATTTCCAATTTCATGCAGATAATAAAAATAGGTCTTCACTAAAGGATTCAATTCTTTTATCCGACAACTGATCAGTTCTGGTTCATTATCCATAATGAAACTGAAATAATGGCCAAAACCCTTTATCTTACTTTTAGCTAATGCTAGGTTTCTTTTAACCGATTGCAAGTAGTTTGTGCTTTCCTTAGAAAGAACTAATGCCTCGCATTCTAAAAGTCTTTGTTCAGCGGTAACAAAATCTCCCATCTTTATTTTTGCTTCACCTTGATTTAAAAGAGACAGAGCTTTAGACATAGCAAAATTGAGTTCATCAGAATATTTATAAGCTAATTCCGAATAGTGTTCAGAAATAACCGTAAGCCCTTGTTTCAGATATAAATCTGATATATTATTATAAATAAGGCCCAAATAGCGATTTATGTTATATCGCCTGGAAATATTTAAAGCAGTAAAGAGGTGTTCATCCGCTTCATCAATATTTTTCTGATTACTGTAAAAAACGCCTAAATCATTGTGTATCACAATCAACCGATACATAACATCAGTATTGTGTTCAGGAGGTAATTTTTCCAAAAAATCAGCTATAGTTTTGATCGCCATATCCCAATTTTTCATTAACGAATGATAGACTGCCAAACGGTCAACAAAAGCAATATGCAATTCCAAGGTCATATCTTGCTTCAGCGCTTTATCGACATATAATATCATTTTAGAGGGATCAATTTTAGCAAAGACCTGAGCATAGGCAAGCCAGAGTAATAATTGCTGTCTTCCTGTAATAATATTCCTCTCACCTGTGCTAAAGTATTCCAGGGCTTTCTGGATATTTTCTGCCAAAATATTTATGGTCCCCAAAAGATAGTATTTTTCGAAAAAATCAGGTAAATTCATCAATTCCTGAATTATGAACTTAGCTCGTTCATAGAATCCCGTGAATTCCATTTTTTCCTGCAATTTCTTAACATCAGAAATTAGGTCTTTTAGAGAGATAGACAATTCAGGATTAAAATCCAGATTTAAAACATTTAAAATTGCAAAAAAAGCTTGTTCTTGTTCATTTTCCTGATTGAGCATATCATAGTATCTAAGATAATATAAGCGAGCGCAAATCAGATCGTTGGCCAGAAAAGCATTGGCAATCAGACCACGGCAAGTTTCAAAATCTGTAATAATCTCATCCGCATAAAACTTAAGAACGCGTTTAGAAACTAATTTATGTGTTTTATCCCTGCATTCATTAAATAAACGCTGTTTAGCTTCCTGAAAAGTAAAATAATAGTTTTTGCCCTGTTTCTTTAATATTTCGTGGTATATACCATCATTCAATAGAGAATAAAGTTCAGAATCCTTTATTTTTAAAATATAGATTATCAATTCTCGGGTTAAAGGAGTTTGCACTACGCTTAGTTTCTGCAAGTGTAAATAATTTACATCTTTTAGGTGACTCAAGCGCGAGTGAATTGATTGCAATAAACGAGATGATAATTGATAATCAGAAAGATCGGCAGGATAGTGTAACATTTTATCGTAATATAGCTTTCTTCTTTGCATAAGATCAATCAATATCTCCACAATGAAGTAAGGATTCCCTGCAGAGCGTCTATATATTTCATTAATTAATTCTTCAGGAACACTATCTCTATTGTCAGAAGAGGAAAAACCGGATAGCAAACGATTGATATAGTTCCGGCTTTCATCCAAATTTAGAGTAGGGATGTTCATTAGCACTGTATGGTCTATCTGATTTATTTTATTATAATCGTTACAGGTAATAACAATCATTATACGGTGTTTAACAATATAAGAGGACATAAAATTAATAAAATCAATCGTATTATGATGCACATACTGGAAGTTGCGAATGATAAAAATAATAGGTTTATTAATTGAAAGGTCTATAAGCAAACTTTTTACAGATTCAAAATCAAGCTTCAATTCACTACTTGTCTGGCTTACAGTTTTGGCTTCCTGTTCTGAACCAAATAAATAGCAACGGAATTTTTCAGAAATCGTTTTCAGCCCACTGTATTCCTGAAGTTCCTCGGGACTTAGAGATTGAACAAATTCCTTTATTAAAGCAAAAAATGCCTCATGATCGCTTTTGGAACAGGTGTAATCAAAAATAAAGTACTTACCGCTTAATAAATGATAGCGGAATAAGGAGATAATACTATCTTTGCCTAATCCATCTCCTCCAGTTACTGATATAATTTTCCCATTTCCTTTTTCTACTGCAGGAATGTAATCTAAAATCTGATGTGAATATTTATCCCGAACAAGATAACTATTAAAATGTAAGGTGTTTATCATAGACCAGGACACCGAGAAAGGATATTGGAAGGATTGAGTCCGATTTATGTAATGCACAATCTCTTCGCAACTAGCAAAGCGGTTATCAGGATTTTGATCTAGTAAACGTAATATAAACTTTTCCAGAGAAAGAGGAATATCTTTATTCAGTTCACTGGGAAAACTGGGAATAAAATATTGGTTACCACCAGTAATAAGTGCGTTTATTTGATCCACACTAAAAGGAAAACTACCGGTAGTAAGTTTATATAAAATTACTCCCAAGGCATAAAAATCGCTAGCCTTGCTAGCGGGTTTTCCCAAATAAATTTCAGGAGCTAGATAAGGTAATGTTCCCGAAACTGCCTGTGAATCTTTAGTAGTATCAACTTTGGAAAAGCCGTAATCAATCAGCTTAAGAATAATTGTATTCCCTTCCGTCCTATACAATACATTCTCCAGTTTCAAGTCCTTATGCAGAATATTTTGAGTGTGTAAAGCATGCAAAGCATAACATATCTGAATAGCAATATCATAAATTTGGCCTAATTTAGCTTTAGTGAATTTGACACCAGTAAGCGGTTTACCCTCAAAATATTCACTGATATAATAAATATGATCTGCAACATGCCCAAAATCGACAGTATGACTAAGATTGGGATGTTCAAGACGAGTTATATGATGCATTTCTTCAGCGCTGAAACGCGAGTATAAATCATCTGAAGAGACATATTGGAAAAGCTTTAAAGAATAAAGTTTTCCGCTGCGAATATCGCGAACTTTATATACATTAGCCCATGCACCTGTCCCCAGATGTTCTAAAACTTCATATCGATGATCTATAAACATATAACTGCTCCATAGCTATTTCAGGATGCGAAAACAACCCTTAGGCAAGCATATCGTAGGAATGTTTCCATCTTAAATGTACCCAAAACCATTGTTCTGGATGTTCTCTGATTTGATGTTCAAGAATTTTATTTACTTCTTCTAGAACACTTTTATAGTTTTCTTCCTTATCATCCCAATCATTATGCAAGATAACAGGAAAGAATTCAAAAACTATTCTATCATCTTCCGACCTGCGAGCAAAACAGGGAACGATAGGAACTCTATAGCGCAAAGAGAGTTTAGCAACTCCTTTCCAGTGAGAAGCGGGAAAACCTAAAAAATTCATTAACAAACCTGATCCACCTGCATTTTGATCGATAAGAATTGCTACAATACGATTCTCTCTAAATTCGTGGACTATATCCCTAAGTCCACGTTTCATATTGATTATCCGCATCCCACATCGTTCGCGTATTGTATTAGTATATTTATCAAATAGAACATTTCTTTGGGGTTTAGCAATACCACTTATTGGAATTCCTGCTTTAGGTAAAATCCTTGCCGCTTCCCAATTTCCATAATGAGCTGTGGCAAATATTGCTCCTCTTTTCAGGGATAATGCTTCTTCTATAAACTCTCTACCTTCTATTCGGATATTTTTATATAGTGTTTCATCATCCATTAGGTAGCACTCATAAATGGATAATGCCATATTACGATATAGTTTTTTGATAATAGCAGCTTTCTCTTTGCTGTTTTTATCCGGAAAAATCTTACTAAGTTGTTGTAACGCAACATTTTTGCGAATACCTATAACCCAACCCCCAAACCAAAACAAGCCTTTTAATACAGCTTTTGCTGCTTCAGGAGGTAAAAGTTTCAATCCAGCAAGTGCTATTCTGAAACTTACATATTCTATTCTATTTTTTAGCTTATGATTGGGCACTTAATATTCCTCTTGAGTAAGAATTTTCTCAAGACACCATTATTTTCAAGTGCCCTGAACTGACAAGTAATATCTTGATTTAATCGTTCATTCGTTCCAGTTTTTGCAAAATCACACTTTTTGATACTACTCCTATTGAGCTATCTACTAATTTACCTCTACGATAAAACAACAGAGTAGGTATACTGTGAACATTTTGTCTACCAGCTAAGGCAGGATAGTTGTCCACATTTACTTTATAGATTGTAAGGTCAGCAACCTCTTTATCAATCTCATCTAAAGTGGGCGAGAAAATCTTACAGGGACCACACCAGGGTGCCCAAAAGTCAATTATAACTTTGTCTCCGGCAATTGCCTTGTCAAAATCTACTTCGTTTAAGTCCTTAATCATCTTTGGTGTCCTCACTAGTTTTTATCTGTGTTTATATTAATTAAAGTCCTTCTTCTCTATCTAACCGATGAATACTAATACATTTTCTAAGCTGTCCTTAAAATTAGTCTCATGCTCCAAAACTCTTCCCCAGCCTTTTATACTCATTTTCAACAAAATACTTATATATAATATAAGCTGAATTCCTCACTTTGGCAATGAATATCGGCAATGTCTGTTGTAAACCTCTTTTTTACAATTCCGAATAATTTCTTATCTTCCCATAATAGACTATTATCGTATTTTCCCTCGTAACTGTTATATTACTCAAGTTATTTTCATTTTATTGTATAGAGGGTTACATACTGTTTTAGCTGAAAAAGATCTCCCAATTATATATGCAAATTTTCCCATTGCGGATTGTACTTGACATCAGTACAATTTAATTATTAGTGACTCAAAATATGCAAATATTAGTAAGGAGAAAAACAATGCTTAGAGGTAATGAAATAAAACCCGCCGAGGGCAAACTTGGTGTCCTTTTAGTTGGTTTAGGTGCAGTTAGCACAACTTTTGTGGCTGGTGTTCAGGCAATTAAAAAAGGCATTTCCGAACCCTACGGTTCCGTTTCTCAAATGTCAACCATCCGTCTAGGGAAAAGGACAGAAAATAGAACCCCGTTAATAAAGGATTTTGTCCCGCTTGCAGATTTACAGGATATTGAATTTCTAGCTTGGGATATTTTTGAAAGCGATGCCTATGAAGCATCTTTAAAAGCAGGAGTTTTGGATAAAGAACTGTTGGATAAAATTGAACCAGAATTGCGTTCACTGAAGCCCCATAAAGCTGTCTTTGACAATAAATATGTGAAGAAATTACATGGCACTTATGTTAAAAGCGGCACTAATAAAATGAACTTAGCTCATCAGTTGATGGAAGATATCAAACGCTTTAAAGAAGAGAAAAATTGCAGCCGTCTAGTTATGGCTTGGGCTGCATCTACAGAAGTCTATTTAGAAGCTGATCCTATTCATAATAGCATTGAAAGTTTTGAACAAGGTTTGAAAGATAACCATCCAGCAATTGCTCCTTCAATGATTTATTCCTATGCTGCTTTACAAATGGGAATTCCTTTTTTAAATGGTGCTCCGAATTTAAATTTGGAAATTCCGGCATTAAGGAAACTAGCAGAAGAGAAAAAAGTACCCGTTGGTGGTAAAGATTTCAAGACAGGCCAAACCCTAATGAAAACTATCATCGCTCCCGGTCTGAAAGCAAGAATGATTGGTATCCAGGGTTGGTTCTCAACTAATATTTTAGGTAATAGAGATGGTGAAGTTTTAGATGATCCTGACAGCTTTAAAACCAAAGAAGTTAGCAAACTTTCAGTACTGGAGACGATTCTGGAACCTGAAAAATATCCTCAACTTTATAAAGACCTTTATCATAAGGTGCGGATTAATTACTACCCCCCTCGTGGTGATAATAAAGAAAGTTGGGATAATATAGATATCTTTGGCTGGCTTGGTTATCCAATGCAAATAAAAATAAATTTCCTGTGCAGAGATAGCATTTTAGCTGCTCCTGTTTTATTAGACTTGATTTTATTTATTGATTTGGCACAGCGTTGTGAAATGTCTGGAGTACAAGAATGGCTATCTTTCTTCTGGAAATCACCTATGACGGCTCCTGGACTCTATCCTGAAAACGATCTTTTCATTCAACAAATGAAGCTGAAAAATACTTTGCGATATATGATGAAGGAAAATCTTATCACTCATCTTGGTTTGGAGTATTATAACGAAATGTAAATATATAGTATGGAGCTTGCCTCCATACTTATTTTAATAGTTGTAAATACCAAAGAAAATACGGTAAATGAAGAAGATAAAACTCCTGTTTAGAATTGGTTATGCTTACCATAAAGCAGCTTTTGATCCTATTATAGACCTGTTGCTAAACGATGAAAAATACGATATCTGGTTCTCCTTGGATATGGAAAAAATCAAGTATTTCATCTTTGAATTTCCTTATCGCAATAGAATAATTGAGGACTGGAAAAATCTCGGTTATCGTTTTACCAATGAAACTAAAGGTTTCGATATTGTTATTTCTGGCGATACCCTTCGGAATGCAGAGGACTATGGCAAAACTCTATTGATTTTTTTGAATCATGGAACCGGGATAAAAAATATTCTCTATCGCAATTTGGCACGCACTCCGGGAGTTAAGTATCAAATATTTGTAGAAGGTAAACATCGGGTTGAGTCCCTGTTAAAATGCCCATATTTAGAAAAAAGTGAAGTCCATCTGATTGGCTTACCTAAGCTAGACTTTTATTTTCAGGGTAAATTCAAAAGAGAAGAAATATTAGAACGATGGGGATTAGATCCTGCTAAAAAAACAGTATTGTTTGCTCCTACTTATAAGCCCACCTGTATGTACGAAATAAAAGATGATATCTTTGACCAAACCAGAAACTATAATCTGATAATAAAACTACATCCCTATAGTTGGATGGGAAAATATGCCCCGCATAAACAACATCGTATTTTTGAAAAAAGGGTAAAAAAATATCCTCATTCTGTGCTTTTGCCTTTTACAGAATTTAATATTGTGCCTTATTATGCAGCTGCTGATACTGTTTTAAGTGAAGCTTCCAGTACAGTATTCGATTTCATTGCTCTAAATAAATTCGGGATTGTATATGATCTTGATTGTGATAGATTAAACCATTCTGACGGCCAACCCCTATTGGAAATTGATAACAGAGAATTTTTAAAAGGGGCTTTTCCTCATATCCAAAACGGAAAACAACTGCAAACTGCTATTGAAAAAGCCCTGAATCCTACTAAAGAAATGAAAACTAAAGCAGATGAATACCGTCAACGCTTTTTCTATGGACTTGATGGAAAAGCCAGTATCCGCTTTGTAGAAAAAATGGAACAACTTTACTATGAAGGTGGTCACGAAAATGGAGCTTAAATTTTGAAAGGTGTAATTATCGCTGCTGGATTTGGAAGTCGGCTTTGGAAAACCACAAAACAAATTCCTAAAACCCTTCTACCCTATAAAAAAGGAACTATTCTATCCACTATTATTCAACAACTGCAAATGGCTGGTATTTCAGAACTGATTATAGTGGTTGGTTTTAAGAAAGATTATATTGCTAACTATTTGCAAAATGATCCACCTACCTTACCTGTTACTTTAGTGGAAAACCTTGAATGGGAACGCGGTAATGCTCTTTCAGTTTATAAAGCAAAGGACTATATTAATAACGAACCCTTTCTTCTTTCGATGTCTGATCACCTGGTAAAAATGGAAGCCCTTAAAAAAATAGTGGAAGTTCCTGAAAGAATTAATTTACTGCTAACGGATCCCTTTATCTCCGAAAACTTTGATGTAGACGATGCTACAAAAGTACTTACCGAAGATGATTATATAATCGCTATTGGAAAAGAACTTGATAATTATAATGCTCTCGATTGTGGCATATTCCGTTTGGAACCTGATTTCTTTACTGCAGTAGAAAAATCAGTGCAAAAAGGTAATGAATCTATCAGTAACGCGATAACTGAATTGATCTCTTTAAAAAGGATTAAAGTGGTGATGCTAAATAAAGCAAATCAGTGGATGGATATAGATACTCCCGAAGCATATAATTTCGCCCATAACTTTGTTATATAACAGGAAAAACGAGATCTGATCGTTTCTCTGCAAAACTTCTTATACCTTTATCTTATACAGTAGGTTATGAACTTATAGCTGTTATTAACGAGGACTTCAACCCACCTTGTGACAAAAGAATAGCTTGATAAATCCTCTCCCGTAACAAAATTTTCCTTGTCTTTTTTCTGCTCTTTTAAATAAAGGAATCAGAAGAAAAATATAATAATAAGGATGCAAAAAATGGAACTATCCAAAAGAGCAAGGGAGATACAAGCATCTCCTATTCGAAAACTCAATCCCATAGCCAATGCCACTAAAGCAAAAGGAATTAAAGTTTATCACTTAAATATTGGTCAACCTGATCTACATACTCCTCCAGAAATGCTAAAGGCGTATCACGAATTTTCAGATAAGATCTTAGCTTACGGTCCATCGCAAGGTCTTGATCTTTATAGAGAAGGCTTAGTTAAATATTATAAGCGTTGTGGAATTGAAGTTAAGCCAGATGATATTATTGTTACAACTGCAGGAAGTGAAGCAATTACTTTTGCGATGATGGTTGTTTGTGAAGTTGGAGATGAAATAATGGTTCCCGAGCCATTTTATACCAATTATAACGGTTTTGCTACAATGGCTGGAATAAATTTGGTTCCCATCACTACTTACGCAGAAGATGGTTTTGCTCTTCCTGATAATTCTACTATTGAAGCCAAAATAACAAATAAAACTAGAGCCATTATGCTTTGCAATCCTGGAAATCCTACAGGAACTGTATATAGTAACGATGAAATATTCCGCATTGCCGAATTAGCAAAACGCAGAGGTCTCTTTTTCATATCTGACGAGGTCTATCGTGAATTTATTTATGATGGTTTAACTCATACAAGTGTTTTAGATGTTCCAGATTTTGAAGAAAATGCCATATTAGTGGATAGTGTTTCTAAACGCTATAGTGCCTGTGGTGCAAGAATTGGTTGTATTGTTAGTAGAAATAAGGAATTAATGGCTTCCGTTTTAAAATTCGCCCAAGCACGACTTTGTCCTCCTACGGTTGATCAATTAGCTGCCAATGCAGGTATTAATTTACCTGATAGCTATTTTGAACAAATAAGAACTGAATATCAATCTCGTCGAGATCTGGTTATGAGTGAACTGGATAAAATCCCCGGTATTGTTTGCCGGAAACCTGAAGGAGCTTTTTATATTAATGTAAAGCTACCCATTGAAAATTCTGAGGATTTCATCATTTGGATGCTTAAGGAATTTCAAATTGATAATGAAACAGTTATGGCAGCTCCTGGAGACGGTTTTTATGCAACTGAAGGGCTTGGGAAAAATGAACTTCGCTTAGCATATATCCTTTGCCAAGAAGATCTGAAAAAAGCAATGAGTATCTTTGCCAAAGGGCTTGCTACATACCAAAGGATTCATAAATAAGATGAAAGATTTGCCTCCCGCTATTCTTGAAGGACTAATTCATAATATCCGAACTCCCTTAAACCTGATTTTAGGTTATGTTCATCGCCTCAAACAGCAAGTTAATTGTGATGAAGCAGAACAGATTTATAAGGCCGGTATAAAATTAGAAGACCTCCTTCAAGAAACTTGGGAGGCGATTCAAATTCGTGGTGGTGGAAATTCAAAAACACCTCTTAATACCTGGCTAGATGCAGAACTTAACTTTTTGCATAACTACCTGGAGATCAAACACCGCTTTATCTTCACTCCGCATTATTACGAAAAAGAGATCTTAGGGAAAATTACACCTATCGCTTTAAGTGAATGGTTTGAATCTTTTTTGATGTTTATCACTGAACATATACCTGAAGGCCAAATATCAATGCAAATATTTGTAAATCAGCAGGGGCTAAAAATCTTTATTAATGGAAGCAATTATCTTGCTGATATATCAGATTTGAACCTTCCTCCCGAATTTTTCAGTTTCAATCAAGATATTAAGGTTGACTTGAAATATGAAAATGCCAAACTGGTTACTATGGTAAAATTGATATGAATGAAACAAGTAAACCCAGAATTCTAATTGTTGACGATAGCGTTGAGACCTTGGAGCTTTTTGAGCTTCAGCTCAAGAATAAATACAAGGTGGATACCGCTACAAGTTTAAAAGCAGGGAAAGAGCTTCTGGATAATTACGGTTATCATATTGCTATCATAGACCTTATCCTTCCAGGAGAAAATGGACTTGATCTGATTCAATATGTTACTCAAAGTTATCCTCACACAGCTGTTATTGCTATCAGTGGTCAAGCATCAATTGAAACAGCTGTTGCTGCTATGAAATTAGGAGCCAATGAATATCTGGTAAAACCTTTTCGTGATCTTGATATTATCAATATCCAAGTAGAAAAAATACTACAAACTCAATGGCTAATAGCTGAAAATAAACGGCTTAGCGCTTTAATTGATACTGATATTGAAACAGATTTGATAATAGGTAATTCTCCTGCAATTCAATCAATTATGCAAACAGTGAGAAAAATTGCCAAACTGGATACTTCCACTTTAATAACAGGAGAAACGGGAGTAGGAAAAAGTGTTTTCGCCAATTTAATTCATCGTAACAGCTTGCGTAAACACCAAAAATTCGTAACAGTGAACTGTGGCAGTTTAACCGAAACTCTATTGGAAAGTTTACTTTTTGGTCATAAGCGAGGTGCTTTTACAGATGCTTATCGCGATAAAATTGGATATTTTCAGGAAGCTAATGGCGGAACTCTTTTTCTGGATGAAATAACAGAGACATCACTTTCCTTTCAGGTTAAATTACTGAAGGTTCTGGAAACAGGTTTTTTCCGTATGGTTGGTGGTGAAGAAGATGTTCATACAGATGTAAGAATTATTACAGCTACAAACAAAGATATTGGGGAATGCGTTGCCAATGGCACCTTTAGAGAAGATTTATATTATCGCTTAAATGTTTTTAAAATCCATATTCCTCCTTTAAGAGAACGCAGAGACGATATTAAAGTGCTCGCTTATGCCTTCACTAATGAATTTTGTAATAAATATAATAAGGGGGAGCTAAAACTCTCTCCTGAAGTAATGTCTATTTTATTGAATTATTCCTGGATGGGAAACATACGAGAGCTGAAAAATGTTATTGAGCATGCTGTTATTTTAGCCGAGCATAATGTTATTTTACCTGAAGATCTACCGGAAAATATTGTTAATTCAACAAATATGATTTCGCATGCTTTCCAGCAAGAAGAATATGGTGATTGGTTATCTGCCAAGCAGAATTTTGAGCGTCGTTATTTAAATCAATTGCTTTCCCAATGTAATGGCAATTTCAGTAAAGCTTCAAAAATTAGTGGCATCACCAGAGAAAATTTATATAATAAATGTGCCAAACTGGGAATTGACTATAAACAATTTCGCACCCGTAATAATCTGCAGAAAGAAACAAAGGAAACTACAGCATGAAAGCGAAATGGAAAATTTCACCCTATCTCTACATTTTCCCTGCATTATTTTTGCTAATGGCTTTTCGTTTGATACCAATCGTTATGAGCTTTATTATCAGCTTTTTCGATTGGTCTATAAAAGGAACTGGCAAATTTATTGGATTAATGAATTATGCAACTATGTTAAAAGATGAAGTTTTCTGGCGATCTATGGGAAATACTATTTGGCTGGTTATTATTGTTGTTCCTGCAAGTATTATACTATCTTTGCTTTTTGCTGTTCTTTTAAATAACATAAAAGCCCTGAAGGGTCTTTTCAGAACTGTCTATTTTATGCCTTATGTAACTTCACTGGTTGCGGTATCCATTGTTTGGAAATTAATGTTCAATGAACAAACTGGCTTGATTAATACTTTGATTGGATACATTGGTATTTCCCCTCAAAAATGGTTATCGGAATCCAGAGGGATTTTTGAAATGCTGTTTTCTGGATTAGGTATTAATCTTCATGGTTGGATTGGGGGTCCATCTCAAGCCCTTTTTGCCATAATTATTATGACTGTTTGGAAAGGACTGGGCTACAATACAATTATTTATCTTGCTGGTTTACAAAATATTTCCAAGGTCTATTATGAAGCAGCTGATATAGATGGAGCCAGTAAAATAAAACAATTCTTCAAAATTACTCTCCCTTTAGTTTCACCTACTACTTTTTATGTGTTGATAATGACTACTATTGTCACTTTTCAAACCTTTTCGCAGGTATATTTAATGACGGATAAGGGTGGACCCTTAAATACTACCAAGCTAATTGTATATTATATTTATGAAAAGGGTTTTGATACTTTAGAAATGGGTTATGCAAGTGCCGTAGCACTAGCTTTATTTATTATCATTCTTGCTTTAACCATATATCAAAAGCGTTTGGAAAAACATGTTAACTATTAAGGAAGTTGAAAATGGGTGAAAAATTACGAATGACCATTATTTATGCTGTCCTGATTATTTGTGGATTGGCTATGATAATTCCTTTTTTGTGGATGCTTTCCACTTCTTTGATGACTCAATCGGAATTTAACAAACAGGAGAGTATTTTTATTCCTAGGGTTACATATTATATTTGGGATAATGGAACACAAGAACAGAGAATCTTATTAGTGCAGGAAAAAGGTGAAAATAGCATTATTCATATTCTAAATGAAGAAGATAAGATAATTGAGGAATATAAAGAAGTCCCCAGCTCCCAGGTTAAAAAGATAACTAAAGTACCTTATTTCCACTGGCAGAACTATGTGAAAGCATTTAACAAAGTTCCTTTTGCCATCTACTTTAAAAATACTATTCTGGTAAGCCTTTTCACCTTATTGGGTGTACTTATAACTTCTCCTCTGGCAGCTTATGCTTTTGCCAGGATGGAATTTTTCGGAAGGGATTTCTTTTTCTATCTATTTTTAAGTATGATGATGGTTCCGGAGCCAATTTATCTTGTATCTTCTTATGTCTTATTGGATAAAATAAGTTGGCTGGATACTTATCAGGCACTAATTGTACCCTGGTGTGTGAATATTTTTACTATCTTTCTTTTCCGTCAGCATTTCAAATCCCTGCCTCAAGAACTTTTTGATGCAGCTGCAATTGATGGTTGTAGTACTTTTGGTATGCTCTGGAGAATTATGCTCCCTCTTTCCAAATCAGTTATCGCTACTGCATCAATTTTTTCGCTAATTGGAAGCTGGAATAGTTTTATGTGGCCATTAGTTATGACTAATAGACCAGAATTGAGAGTTTTACAAGTAGGGCTTAGTTATTTTAATCAGGAAGCATCAACTCAAACTACTTTATTGATGGCCGCTTCAACTTTCAGCATCGTCCCTATCTTGATACTATTCTTTATGGCACAAAAACAAATAATAGCCAGCTATGCCAAAGCAGGACTTAAAGATTAAAGGAGAAAAAACAGTGGATGTAAAAGAAATAAAGAAAAAAGCGCAATTACAAAAAGCGAAAGAACCTCAAAAAACAACTAAGGAATATCAAAAACCTGCTGCCCGTGTTATAATTGACGATGAATCACTTCGTCCTACAAACATTGTTCCGGTAAAATGGAATCGTTGGATTGCTTTTGGAGTATTTCTTATTACTTTAATAGTTTATATGTGTACTCAAGCACGAACTATGAGTTTTTGGGATAGTGGAGAATACGCAACCTGCATCAGTATTTTAGGTGTTCCTCATCCCCCAGGAAATCCTTTTTACATTCTTTTAGGAAGAGCGATAGTTGCCATTTTTGGTTGGGCTGTTCCTCATGGAATGATTGCTGCGTTTATTTCCGGACTTTTTAGTGCTTTAGCTGTAATGTTTACATATCTTATAACCATTCAGCTAACTAGTATGATGAAAGTTAAATCTTGGGAAGCAATTTTTGCTGGTTTGATAGCAGCTTTTTACACAGCTTTTTCTTTCACTTTTTGGATGAATGCTATTGAAGCAGAAGTGTATTCGGGTTTAGTTTTCTTTGTAAACCTGATTTTTTGGCTTACTTTAATCTGGGTACAAAAGAGCCGGGATTTTTCTCATCAGAACTTTCTCCTATTGATTGCCTATCTATTTTTCCTGGGTTTTTGTGTTCATCAAACTGCCTTGCAAATAGCTCCAGCAATGTTATTTATTGTCTGTTACCCTCTATTGAAACAAGGGATTAAAAGTGGCAGTTTCTGGCCCAAATTAATTGTCTACTCAATTTTTCTACTAATTGGTTATTTCTTTTTCGGCGTTATCGGAAAACAGATGCAAATTGATGATTTAGACAAAATGGGTTTCGCTCTTGTAGCCTTCATAATTGTCTTTATCGAGTTAAAAAAGGTTTTAGACCGCAGAATTTGGTTATTGGGAATTGCCTTAGTTCTGGTTGGACTTTCATCGCATATATATTTAATGGTTCGAGCTGCAGAGAGACCTTTTATTAACGAAGGCAACCCAAGTAACTGGAAAATGTTCCAAGAATATGTTCTAAGAAAGCAATATGGCAATACAAGTTTTGTTCAACGTAGAGGTAATTTCTTTACTGACCAGCTTAATTATCATTTTTTAAGATATTTTAGTATGCAATGGTTGAATGAACCATTTTTTACTAAATTCATAGGGGTCACTTCCAATATGCTGAAACCTGTTGCCAATATATTTATTGCTTTCTTAGGCGTAGCAGGAGCAATGTTACAATTTCGAAAAAATAAACACAGCTTTTGGTATTTCTTATCCGTGATTCTGCTTACTACTATTGTTATGGTTTTTGTAATGAATCTTTCCAATGCCGAAGTGCGTGACCGCGATTACTTTTTTGTGGTTGCCTATAATATGTGGGCTATCTGGTTGGGAATTGGAGCCTTAACCTTAGTAACCCTATGGAAAAGTAAACCTGTTCGCATTGCTGTGTTAATTCTTATGTGCTTAATACCACTAAGTAATTTTATTACACAATACAGAGTTCATGATAGATCTCAGGAATTTATCGCTTTAGATTACGGACTAAATTTCCTTAATTCGCTGGAAGAAAATGCCATCATATTTACTAATGGTGATAATGATACTTTTCCTCTCTGGTATGCACAAGCAGTAAAAGATCCCTATTCTAAAGAGAATATTTACTCTGCCAGAGATGTTTATCCAAATGCGGAAAGCCAAGAAGCAGTTGCTAAAGCGATGGAATATAAAAACAAATGCCTGAAAGGAATCCGTAAAGATGTTTCCGTTGCCAATCTCTCACTACTAAATACTGCCTGGTATATTAGACAGCTAAGAGACAAAGAAGGGATTTTATTTAATATTCCGGACGAGCAATTAGACGACCTCAGCATTCGTAGAGTGGAAGAACCTCTTGTTATTCCAGGACCTCCAGAAAATCCTGCTATGGGATTTACAATGAATATTCCGCCAACAGCTGAATGGAGAAAGGATGAACCTTTCTATCGCATCTCCGATTTAGCGGTTATGCAAATTGTGAAAGATAATTATGGTAAACGTCCAATTTATTTTGCAGTTACCTGTGAGAGTTTTGTAAACTTTGAGGATTATGTTCGTAATGAAGGTATGGTCTCCCGAGTTGTTTCCAACCCAGGCGATTCAATGATAGATCCACAACGACTTTTACATAATATTGATGTGGTTTACAATTACCGTTCTATAGACAATAAGAAAGTGTATAAGGACGATAATATGAACCGTTTAATAATGAATTATGGTTCTGGCTTTGTGCGTGCTGCCAATTATTTTGTTGATCTCGGAGATTATCCCAAGGCATTAGAATATATTAACAAAGCCAGAAGATTCGTCCACGAGGAAATTAAGCTGACTGAATTTTACACAAATTACTACAGTAAGACCGGCCAATGGAACAAACTGGACGAATTTATCAACAAGACTATTGCCCCCCATCCTGAAGGGTGGAAAATATATCTGAGCTATATTCTTGCTTATACGGTAGATAAGTATCCCGATAAAGTACTTCCTTACTTAAAAAAGGGTTTTCTGCTTTTCCCTGACCAAGAGTATTTCGCACATCTGGCATTGGGTTATGCTCAGGAATATAGACAATACGACACAATTAAACAGCTGCTAACCGAAGTTCAACCTAAACTAACTTATGATGTTAGCTCTTTTATATCAGATTTAACTTCTCCCCCTCCTATGGATACTATCCCATAAAATAGGAAAATGTTACAGAATTACTATATCCTTGCAGCTAGCCTGTAACCTTCCCATATCATTCCCTTATCGTTCCCATATCGTGATATGGGAATGTTATGGGAAGTTATTGAGCTATATATAGTAAAGAACTAGGTACAAATTAATGGATAGTTGGAATAATTCTTTTTAGTGTAGAGGATATATTTTCACGATGATTATAAAGGAACTACTGTTATGCGCATAAAAAATCCGGTTCATACTCTCAGATTTATTGTTCAGCTCCTTTTTTTGCTAATATCTATGCTTTTTTTAGCTGGCATAATTGTTTGTGGATTACCTTATACTATTCATAATCTTTGCCCTTACTCAGCTGTGTGTTTTGGCTTTAGTAAAAATTTTCTATGTAGTTTAAATAGTTCTGCATTTGGTTTAACTATTGCCTTCAGTTTTCTAATATTGGTTTTAGCTATATTTTTCGGACGCCTTTTTTGCTCTTTTATTTGCCCGTTGGGAACGATTCAAGAATATATTTTTGCTCTCTTCAACAAAAAAAGTAAAAAGAAAAAACAGGTTCCCCATTATTTAGAAAGGCGTTTCAGCCTTGTAAAATATGGTGTCCTTGCTGTAACTGCAATTTTAGCCATTGCCGGCATTAGCTATATCTACATTCGCTTCTGCCCTATTTATGCAATCTCTTTGCTCCCTTATATTGCTGTTTTGGGTTTAATTTTAGCTTTGCTGATAATTATCGTAGGAATATTTATTGAGCGTTTTTGGTGCCGTTATCTTTGCCCTTATGCTGCTCTATTGAATTTATTTCAATACTTGGGAAAGGTAGTGGGTTTTCCGCGTTTGAAAATCCATCGTAATTTGGAACGCTGTAATGATTGCGGATTTTGTTCATTAAACTGCCCGATGAATATTGATCTTACTGAAGAAGAATATGTTAATAATCTGGATTGTATTCTCTGTTTTCGCTGTTCAAAAAAATGCCCCAAACCTGATACTCTCGTATGGAAAAAGGATAAATAAATGAAAACTGTTCTACAGGTATTTGTCTTATTGGTTTTAAGTTTTATACTCTTCTTTTTGTTCTACAATGCTTTAACACCACATAAATATGTTGATGACCAAAACACTTTTTGCGATAAAATTGTAAAAGATGACTCTGCTCCCAAACAAGCCGAAGCAGATAACATAAAAATACAAGATTCTGAATTGATAAAAAATCCTGCTATAATATCTGATAAAATAGCAATAGATAAATCAGCAACAATTGAACCAAAAAATGATAAACCCAAAAATGAAACATCTATTACAGATGCATTACCTGAAAATGCAATTTCCAATTCCGAAGAAAGTTCCCAAGAATTGACTAATGCCAATAGAATTGTTTATCAGGTCGATAAAGATATTTGTATTGGATGTAAATTATGCCTTCGAATATGCCCTGTTGGAGCAATTTCCATAAAAAAGGGTAAAGCCGTGATAGATCAAGATAAATGTACAGGTTGTGGAACTTGCGCGATTGGAGATGGTAAGAGATTTAAAGGCTGTCCAGTTGCTGCAATATCAGCATTCTGAGTATATTAGCTAACTAATACATAATAAGGCAATTAGCATAGAACTAATTGATATTGTAGGTTTGCAATATTCCTTTTTTATTGTTTTGCGCGGTTCTTTTTTTATCTATAATGCGATTGTATTATCAGTTTATTTACATAATTACAATTCGACATAAGCAAAACAAAAAGCCGGAGGAATATACTCCTCCGGCTCTAACTTGTTTATAGCTTATTTCTTAAGGATCATTTTCTTTGTTTCAGAGTAATTTCCAGCTTTCATCCTATAAAAATAAATACCACTGGCAACAGGTCTACCTGAATTATCTGTTCCATTCCAGGTAACTTTATGTTCACCAGGTTCTAAGGGTTTATTTACTAAGGTTCTAACTTTTTGCCCTAAGATATTATAAATTACCAACTCCACTCTACTTTTTTCATGTAAACTGAAACTGATGCTTGTGCTGGGATTGAAAGGATTCGGATAGCAACCATGTAAAGAAGTTACAACACTGATAACAGGATCTTCATTGGCAACCGGTTTCCCTGTTCCATAGAGGGGAATGTTATTAATTAAGGCATTGGGGTCGTCTGTATGAATAATTAAAGAGCCGTTGTATTCAATGTTTTCAGTGGGACGGAAATTAACATTGAAAGTAAATGCTTCTCCTGGAAGAATAATGTACTCCAAATATTGAGAAGGCATTGAAGGCATCCCTAAAGAGAAAGGTTCTTCTGTAGAAATAGTGCCAAGCATAGATGCTGTACCACAATTGCAAATAGTGAATTCATGTGAGGCTGTAGTATTAACTGTAACTTGTCCAAAATCTATGTTTTCGATATCAATAACAAATATGGGTGTACCAATGTTTTCTCCTGTAGAAGGGAAAATAATATCATCAAGCCAGGCACAATCGCTACCTTGAGTTATACTTGCATTTTTTGTATATTCCCATTTGAAAACATTTGTTCCAGGATTAACAGGGAAGGTAACTTGACTCCATGAATCGTCAGTTCCGCTCCATTGGTACTTTAAAACTCCATTGATGTAAAATTTCAAATAATCACCGTTCAGTTCAGAAGAAACTTTTTTCCAGAAAGAAATTTCGCTGGCCTGAGGACATTCAAAGTTAATACTAATTGAGCTACTAGAATTATGATTAATTGTAGGGGATTTCGCTGCCGGAGTGCCATTATAACTACCTCCAGCAATAGTCCAATTTCCTCCTTCAAAAACCCAGGGGAAATTACTGAAATTATAATCAAAATTCTCCATAACAATGCCAACTATAACTGTGTAGATATTTACAAATACATAATCCCCGATCATTGTCATTGCTGTAAGCTGAACTGGAGTTCCCATCGGAATTTGAGAGCTGAAAGTTATATTATAAATTAACTGAGCTGACATCCCGATAGCAAGATTATCTATAGTAGAAATTATTGGAGCTATAAGATATGGTACGCCATCTATTACTATATCAGTTGAAATATCACTAGCATTACAATGACCAGAATTAGTAACAGTATAAGTAAGGGTTACATTCTCTCCAGCATCTATTCTACCATTATTATTTCCAGTACTGTCGTCAATTTGTAATGCGCCCCAAGTTATTAACGGGGCATAAACTATAAAACTACGATTATATTCAAAAACATCGCCATCAATAGTAGCAATAGTAACCGTCAATTCTACAAGATGTTCATCTGGAATGTTATTAGCAAGCTGAATTTGAAAATCTTCTATGCTACTGGCATCTCCACTGGCAATGTTTCCAATATTAAGTACCGGATTGATGATAGTAATATATTGATCTGTGGAAGAAAGAGTTACACTTACATTAGAAGCAATTTCACTACCAATATTGGAAAGAGCCATTCCCATTAAAATGGTTTCACCAGCAGTAAAGACATTATCATCATTATCATTAAAAGTGGTTTCCGTTACCATTATATAAGGTCCGGTACTTGGTAAAACTTGAATAGTCTGAATATAAGTCTGATAGTCAAATGCGTAAATAGTGAGAGCTAAATCCATCGGTTGATCTGGTATAACATCTAAGTTTATCACACAGTTACCTGAAGCATCTGCAATACCTTGTCCGTATACAATTCCGTTTCCTGTTAAAGTAATTCTGGCAAAAGGTATGGTCTGCACCGTAAAATTGCTCATTCCTAAAAACAAGACAGGATTGTAAGTAGCAGTAATCACTTGAGGATTTTTAGTCCGAATCATTAATGATGCATCTCCAAAAATGGTCCAGGTTCTGGCATCACCAAGACCTTGGCTACCATATACTTCAATCATTTTATGTGCACCATTAAAAAGTAAACCACCCACCCGATATTTTAAATTGCCAACTAAGAGATCGGTTACTTCGTCCTGACCACGCATAGGCGGAGCCCAACTTTGATTAATTGTAGAACCCCAAAAAGCGATAGCTCCAGCAGGAGCATTTGTTGTTTCATTTACAGAACGCATCCATGCTTCTGCAAAACAGGTTTGGCTAACAAAGTTTCCATTCACACAAGCAACTGAAACAATAAAGGGTAGCATATAATCATTAGTAAGAGCGTTAGCATTGTTGTTGTTGAAATTTGTAGTTACCCAATAAGTATCGGCACCATGCCCAACATAATTAATAAATCCTCTTCCCTGATTTACAGAAGTTGTCACTTGAGCTGCTGTTGCTCCTGGATCGTAAATTTGGTCAACAGTAGTGTAACCATAATTAAGAAGGTCTGTCCGAATATTATTCATATGAGCAATATCACTTTCACCCATATCTCCTTGACCGCTACCACCTTCTGCAGAAGCTATTCCTATTGCTTTTTCTAACCAAGTTGCTCCCGGGGCAATATCTCTTTCATAATAGATACTGCGGTTAACCTGTGTTTCCAGTTCAGCTGCTGTTTGAGCAGAAAAACGACCCACAAAGATATCATAATAGTTATCATTTCCAGCTAAGAGTGCATAGGAAGGATCACTTCCACCTCCAGAATAAGTAAGAGTAGGAATTTGAGGTCCATCACCAACGAGCTGAACAAACATTAAACCGTCATTCAGATCGTATTGTGCTTGAATGAAATTTTTAATCCCAGTTGCTGAAGAACCTGCTTCTGTAACATCTACAACATTTACAGTAAAGCCAAGCTGTCTTTTCCAATCAACCCAAGGTTGAATTGCAGTATCAAACATACTATGCTTAATAACTAAAATTCTACCTTCTTCATTTAAGGATGGATATTTAGCAGTGCTGAAATTTAGAAACATATTCTGATAGGTGCTCTCAAAGTAGCGACTATAAGAGGACTTTGGACTTGTTAAGGCATTGGTTAAATCAGATCCCTGAGCATAAACTGAAATATTCAGCTTGGTATATACCCTCAGAATACCTGTTGCAGGATAATATACAAAGGGTTGAAAACGAACTGTGATTCCCCTGTAATCTCTTAATATAAACGGTTCCGTTAAATAAGCAATCTCAGCAGGATAACTTTCCTCGCTCTGATAAAAATCAGCAAATTTATAAGGAACTGTAGCAGGATCAATATTACGAGTTATATTCCCTTTGGAGGGGGCAATGGGCATAGCCAGTTCTATATGTTCACTGTTTGTTATATTCAGATGCATTGCAGCTGTAGGTGGAATAATTAGGCTTCTTGCTAAAACAGGAAGTTGTGGCAAACCTTCATCTAAGGTTATCCCTTCCTTCTTTAAAAAGAGATGAAACCACTGTTCTCCATCTATATTAACGGCTTCTCTAAAAAAACTGCCTAAAGTAAATTCCAGCTCCATATTATTAGGATTGCTGTTCGTTAAATGTATATCATTAGCATAATTACTAACGATAATTTGTTCCGCACTTATAGCTATAAAGCTGAGTATTAGACATAAGAATAATAAAATCCGTTTCATTGGTTACTTCCTTGTTTGATTTCAAAATATAAAGAATTATGTAGCATTTGATTTCCCTTTATTTTATAGCAGGCATCCCTAAATAAGGATGCCTGCCACATCGAATAATTATTTCATTAACATCATCTTCTGAGTAGATGAATAGTTCTTGGTTTGCATCCGGTAAAAATAAATCCCACTGGAAACATTCATTCCCTGTTCATCTTTTCCATTCCAGACAACTGTATAATTTCCCGCTGCTTTAGGTTCATTAACAAGCTTGCGGACTAATTGACCTTTGATATTATAGACATCAAGTTTAATGGGGCCAGCCTCACTAAGGGAATAACGAATAGTTGTTTCTGGATTGAAAGGATTAGGATAGTTTTTTTGTAGAGTAGTAACAATTGGAATAGCATTGTTATCAGCATTAGCAAGAGGAGTCAAATTCACCGGAATTTCTACTGTAGAATGTGTAGGATCATTAGTAGTAATCACCAAATTCGTATGAATTGTTGAAACTGTATTTCCGGCAACATAACTAATAGTAAAGAATTGCGTTTCACCTGCTTCGATCTGATATGCATAATCATCAGATAAGGGATTGCCATTCTGGCTTAATTCGAATTCTACAGGAGTTGAGATAATTCCTTGCATTGGAATATTACCTAAATTACGCAAGGTAAAATCTGCGCTCACTGTTGTATTAGGTAACACAGCATTAAAATCTATCTGTTCGGTTGTGGTATAGAATATGGCAGTTTCTAATACTCCTATTCCAGGGAAGAGTATATCATCTAACCAGGCACAATCATTTCCTCCAACTTGTGATACATCTTTGGAATAGGTCCATTTGAAAGTATGGTTGCCAGATGTAACAGGAAAACTAACTCCAGACCAGCCAACTTCTCCACTCCAGGAACCGGTTTCATTATTGTCAATATAGAATTTTAGACAATCGTATGTGGCTTCGCTACTCACTTTTCGCCAAAAAGAGATGTCACCATCTTCAGGTATATCAATAGTCACTTGTAAAGAAGTAGATCCGTAATTACCAATTGCTCCAGATTTTGCAGCATAATTTCCGAAGTGAACATTTGTTGAACCACTTACTATAGTCCAAGGATTGGCACTGTCATTTACCCAAGGGTATGAAGTAAAAGATTGGCTCTCAAAACTCTCCCCTACTATTCCAACAGGTATAATAATGCTATGATTTAACATCTGAATTCCTGCATTCATAGCAAATCCAATTGGGATCATTTCGCCTTCTGGACAATTCTGATCGATAAACAAGTAGAAAACAATTGGTATTCCATTTCCAACTGTAAGCGGGGGAATGATAAATCCATAATTATCTAAAGCTGCATAAGGATTATTCATCACTATTGCTAAAGACCCACTATCTACATTCATATGACCCGTATTGGATATGGAAAGAGTAACTGTTACTGTTTCACCTGGTTCATAAATTCCATCTCCATCACCATCAAATAGAGTATAATTTCCAAAAACAACATTGGGAGCATTAATAGTTAAATTGCGCTGAGTTTCCCAAGTATCAGTTCCATCTGTAACAGTGATAGTAAAAGCAGCAATATGTTGATCAGGAACATTAGGCAGAATATTAACATTAAAAGCATTGGTTTGAGTAATACTGTTTCCTGAAGTAATATCAGGAAGCTGAACAGTTGCATTATTTAATATAATCCATTGACTGTCACAGGTTAATGTAGCAGTTAGATTAGTAGCTGCTTCAATACCTACATTATTGAATTGAAGAGTGATATTGATGTTATCACCTGCTTCTGCTATATTATTATTACCATCATTTAATTCCAATGTACCTACTGTTACATAAGGTCCTTCATTGGGAATAACTTCAATATCGGCAATTAAGGGTTTACGCAAGGAACGCGTAATTACCAGTTTTGCCATTCCAGGTTCAGTAAAAGGAGCATAATTTAAAGTAAGGTTTCCTGTAGCATCCGCTAAACCTACTCCGTGTAATTCATTATTCATTGAAAGAGCTACATAGCTATAGGGATCTGTCTGAATATCCATACTGTTAAGCCCCAAAAACATTTGAGCAGGAGGATTATATGCATTTTGAGCAGGAATTCCAAGATAGGGAGTTATAGAAGGATCACCCATAATAGCATAGATTTCCCAATAATAGTTAGCACGAGTGCTATTGGACTGAACTACGGCCATATTTCCCATAAAAACCATGCTTCCTGCATTTCCAGCCCAATCAGCAAAAGGCTCATTATGATCATGAAAGAGAGCATCATAAGCACCTGTATGACCTGCCACAAAAGGAGAACCAGTTCCTACGATAGGTGGCTTATAACCTACACCCCAATAATAATCTTCATCCCAATAAGTATAATTGGTGCCTCCAATATAAACTACTGCACCTTTATTGTTTGCTCTTAACCACGCCTCTCCAAAACAAACGGCTGTATCAAATTTATTGGTTAGGCAGCAGTTTCCAACTGTAAAACAGTATTTATTGGTATTTTGCAAAGAATTTACATTGCTAATTGTAAAGCTTGGATTAGACCAGTTTGTTACATCTCCATGAGCAGTGTAATTTATATAACCAATTCCATTGGAAACATTCTGGACGATTGTTGATGCTGAATTTCCAGATGCAGGATAAAGATAAGTGTGGCTGGTAATATTATGAGCAGTATTAAAATAGTTATTAGTAGCATAGTTTATTTGGCCATTAGCATGAGTTGGTGACCAATTACTATCCACACCAGCAATCATAACTACTTCATTTAAATAGGTATCGCTAGGCATAGTATATTGTTCATGCATAAGAGTCTTATTAACTTGATTGGTAACTTCGTCAACAGTAGTAGCGGAAAATCTACCAAAATACATTTCAGGTAAATAATCATTACCCTGTAAACGAACATACGGAAGATCAGTTGGATGAGAACTTGTACTTCCATTATTAGTAGGAACTTGAGCAATATCACCTACTATAAGAAGATATGAAGGAGCTGGATTTTCAGTTGTAGCAGCATTCCATAAATTCTGCATATATGTTTTAATTGTAGTTGTAGAAGTTCCAGTAATAGAAGTGGGAGCTACAATTACATTATAGCCTTCTTGCTTTTTCCAGTCAATAAAAGGTTGCATAGGACTAATAAAATTATCAGGAACAATGATAACATATCCAATCGGATAGCGAAGTAATGAAGAGCGTGGTTCTTCATAATAGTTTAGAAGAGTGTTAGCAAACACATTTTCAAAAGCAGCAGAATATGTTTTATCGCGTAATTCTGATGTAGCAGCATAATCAGCACCGCTGAAAGTTACTTTAACTTCTGCATTATAAATAACTTCTATCTGTTTTAAGGTGGGATTGTATTTTACAGGTACAAAATCAACAGCAAAAATTCTTGTTCCACGCATAATTCCCAGCTCGGTTACACTAATAGAAGGGTTATCCGTCCAAGTATTGGAATTGTAAAAATCACGATTTACAATAAATGGAAGTTGTTCTATATCAGCAGATTTGGAAACAGATTCCTGACGGGGCATCAGAGGATAGTTAATTCCTTGTTCGGTAAGATTTATGGTCTTAGAGTTAATAGTTGTAAAATAAGCACTAACTTCAGCTCCTAAAGGAACACTGATAAGTTGCCGCATTAAAGGCAAGGCAGGTAAACCTGTTGTATTTGTAGAAGTATAATTAGTAGAAATAAGCTCTGTAAATATGCCTTCTTTAGTATTAATGTCTCTGAATTGAATTTCGTCCAGAGCATAATGGACAGAAAGTCCATTCTTGTTGTTTTCCAGCAATTGCACTTTGGCTGGATTATCATTGACTTTGATAGTTCCGCTTACTGCCATTAAGAGCGCAGCAGCAAAAACAAGTATGAGCATAAATGAAATTTTTTTCATTGTTTCTCCCTATTTTTCTTAGCTAATTAAATCATTTATTATTACCTATATATTATATGCAAGATTGAAGCCGAAACCAAAAAAAACATAACCCTACAATAAGTAAAGAAGAAAAAAATAAAAAAAGCAAAAAGAAATCCTTGAAACAGGGCTAACCTACATTGTCACAAGGTTTTGAGTAGCAAAATAGAAATTTATGTTATTTATTTGCCTTATGCGCTATACAGATTAATATATAAGTAACCAAAAGATGGAATATGATATGCTTCAATTATTTCATTCTAATACTTAGGAGATAAATATGAGAAAAATGTTTAGCCTACTGCTGATTATATTAGCAGCAGGAATGTTAAATGCCTTACCTAAATTTATTATCGGAATTCCTGCTTCAGAACTTTCCTTATCCAAAGAAGAGAATTCCTTACGCAATAAAGTTAAAGAACTTTCAGCGCAGGATCTGGAAATATATTACTATAACGAGTTCTATATTATTGCAGGCACCAATGTAAGTAATTACCCCAAAGCGGTTAATTTGGGAACTCCTCAAGACGGAAGATTTTATCTGGTTACAATTGGTAATAGGCATCCCGATTTTGATCGAAACATAGTTGGAGAGGTTTTATTAAAGATGGGTTCGGTTGTCTTACTGAAAACAGATTTAGATGAAATCCAGCTGCGACAGCAGATAATCTATCCTTTTATTCCTTTGTTATATGAACCCATTAAAATAGCAGACTATTCAACTCTAAATAATTCACTCAAACATACCAGGACAGATATTGTAGATATGATTGCTGATGTTTCTGTGGACAGTGTTGCGTATTTCATTCAATCCCTACAAGATTTTATGACTCGTTATGCTTTGGCAAATAATCGGTTAGAGGTAGCTAATTGGATTAAGGCTCAATTTGAACGATTTGGGATAACCGATTCTCAATTATATCCTTTTAATTGGAGTGGAACCACTCAATATAATGTAGTAGCAACCATTCCGGGAACTATTTATCCGGATACTTATATTATCGTAGGTGGACATCACGATTCCATAACTAACGATAATCCAATGACTTTTGCTCCCGGAGCAGATGACAATGCCAGTGGCACAGTTGCCGCTTTAGAAATGGCAAGAGTAATGATGGCAAATAATTATCAGCCCAAATGTTCCATCCGTTTTGTTACCTTTGCAGCAGAAGAATTTGGGCTTTGGGGTTCTAAGGCATATGCTACAATGGCAGATCAAAATAATCTGGATATCCGTTTAATGATTAATCATGATATGATAGCTAATATAAGTCCCAATCCCTGGGATTCGAGAGTTTTTTTAATGCCTTATGATGGATATCTTGATCTCACCGAATATGCAGCTATGTTAACTTCACAATATACCACTCTATTGCCTGTTTATGGATCGATGAATTTAAGCGCCAGTGATAGTTATTCCTTCTGGCAGCATGGCTTCCCGGTCGTTTACTTTTTTGAGTATAATTTTTCGGATGTCTATCACAGTAATAATGATATTGTAGCTAATCTTGATCCATTTTATTGTACCAAAGTAATTCGTGCTTCCACCGCCGTTGCTGTCAGTTTTGCTGATATGCCCTCCACGCCTACAAATTTTACTGTTCAGGATGAAGGCACCGGTAGCAGTATTCATCTTAGTTGGAATCCAGTTTCCGATCCTACTCTTTCGCATTATAAAATTTCCTGGGGTATTACTCAGGATACTCTTAGCGATTCTCAAACCACGATTCAGAATGAGATAAGTATTAACAATCTGACAACCGGCCAGCTTTATCACTTTGCTTTAACTGCCGTTGATGATAATGATAATGAAAGTATGCCTATATTTAATCAAGCTGTTCCCAGATTAATTCCTTCTGTCCCAGTTGGTTTTACAGATCATCCTTTGCCTCAGGTAGTTGAACTTGTTTGGCAAGCAAATACGGAGCTTGATTTAGCAGGTTATAAATTATACCGTTCTTTGGACAGCTCAGAAATCGGTGAGCTTATTGCCACTTTACCTCCCACTGTTCAAAGTTTTACGGATAACAATGTTCAAGGAGGAGATTTTTATTATTACTATCGACTCTGTGCTTTTGATAATGATAATAATAACAGTCCTTATACTGCTGTGATAAAAACCAGACCTATAAATATGAATTACGGTGTTTTAATTGTTGATGAAACAATGGATTTTAGCGGTAGCAATCTTTTTCAACCAACGGATGAACAGGTTGATAGCTTTTATGATCAATTGGTTGCTGGTTTATGGAGCACATCTCATTTCGATTTAGCAACTTTAACTGATACCTTGCGTCTGTGTGATCTGGGTATTTATTCCGTAATTATCTGGCATGGCAACGATTATACCGATATGCAGTATCCCTATTACATTAAGGATGCTCTTAAAAGCTATATTTATTATGGTGGAAAAGTTCTGTTCTCTCTTTATCATCCCAGTATGGCTTTTGAAATGAATAGTGGTTATCCTGCCTCTTTTCCTTCTGGTTCTTTCATAAATGAAGTTCTAGGAATAAGCAATGTAGACTATAGTACAAGTGCGCGTTTCAACAAAGCGGTAAGTACTGATCCCAATTATATTGAAGTAAATGTTGATCCTGCTAAAGTTCCACCTGGTCTCAATGGTCATTTATTTCATATTGAAGTTATCAACCCGAATGCTCAAGCTACTCCGATTTATAGTTATGCTTCCGCTTATGATCATAATACCCTGCAAGGTGTTTTAAATGGAGGAGTAGTTGGAATCCTAAACAATTATTATGCAGGTAAAACAGTAACTTTAAGTTTTCCCTTATACTCAATGGATTTCAACCAAAGCCGTCAGGTTTTGCGCTATATCGTAGAGACCTGTTTTGAACAACCAATATCAGTTTCCGATGAAGTTATAAATCAGGTCCCCGAAATTTCTATTTTACCCAATCAGCCCAACCCTTTTTCTAGTACAACGCAGTTTAATATCCTCTGTAAAAACATCAGTGCCCCACTGGAAGTTAAGATTTACAATCTGAAAGGTCAGCTAGTTAAAACTCTTTACAAGGGCATTGCTGATTCCAAAAATAACATTTCCTGGGACGGAACAGACTATAAAGATAAACAAACTGCCTCGGGAATATATCTAATTAAGGCAAATCAGGGCAATACAATAGAAACCCGTAAAATCTTGAAATTGAAATAAACAGTATTATTACGAAAATGGGAGCAGGTATTATGTTATCCCGCTCCCATATTTATATTTAGATTTATTTTACGATCCTAAAGTGGCTACCATAACTGCTTTAATTGTATGCATTCTGTTTTCAGCTTCATCAAAGACCACAGATTGGGGTCCCTCAAAGACCTCATCTGTAACTTCCATACAGGTTAAGCCGAATTTGTCGTAAATATCTTTGCCAATTTTGGTTTTCAGATCGTGGAAAGAAGGTAAACAATGCATAAATATAGTTGTACTTTTACCAGTTTTAAGCATCATTTCGCTGTTTACCTGATAGGGTTTAAGAAGAGTAATTCTTTGTTCCCAAACGCTATCCGGTTCACCCATAGAGACCCACACATCAGTATAAATGATATCAGCGTTTTTCACACCTTCGTCAATATTATCAGTAAAAGCGATTTTGGCACCGGTTTCTTTGGCAACTTCCAGGCATTTATTAACCAGATTTTGATCTGGGAATAGAGATTTAGGAGCAACAATGCGAAAATCCATACCAGTTTTGCAAGCACCAATCATCAAAGCATTTGCCATATTATTGCGTCCATCTCCGCAGTAAACGAAAACCATTTCATTCAAGGGCTTGTTTAAATGTTCCATAGCTGTTAAAAAATCAGCCAAAACCTGGGTAGGATGATCCTGATCGGTTAAACCATTCCAAATTGGAACACCGGCATATTGGGCTAATTCTTCCACAATTTCTTGTCCGAAGCCACGGTATTCAATTCCGTCATACATTCTGCCTAAAACCCTTGCAGTATCGGCAACTGATTCTTTTTTGCCCAATTGTGAACCAGTTGGGCCTAAATATGTTGTATGAGCACCTTGATCTAAAGCGGCAACTTCAAAGGCACAACGAGTGCGTGTGCTATCTTTTTCAAAGATAAGAGCAATGTTTTTTCCTTTCAATTTTTGCTGTTCAGTTCCTGCATATTTGGCTTTTTTAAGCTCCATTGACAGATCAAGCAGAAATTGAATTTCCTTAGGAGTAAAATCCATAAGGGTAAGAAAGTTACGGTTTTTAAGGTTGAAAGCCATTTTGGTCTCCTTTTATGTTATATTAGTATTTGGTTTTATCGCTAAAGACTCTTTAAGTAAAAAAAAACGGTTTTTCATTCTAAGCGAGTGTTATCCTTTTTTAAAAGTATGGCTTAACTGTCAATGAGTTTCTCTTTTCTTGGGGTTATGGGGCTTTATGAACTGTCTTCTCCCAGGGTTAGTTAATCAATTCTCCTAAGAGTATTTAGTATGGAAACTTAATCATAGCCAATATACCAGCAAAAACACTCCCATATGATTCCCTTATCCGATATGGGAAGGATATGGGAATCATATCGGCTGTGTAAGTCCGGTATGTATGTTCGAAAGAACTTTTTATTTGATGGCAAAAAAACACGATTTTTGTCACCACTTCCCCACTTTTGTCACCCCCTATATATATAGAAGGACGAAATAGGAGAAAACAAAATGAAAGTAAATTTCAAATATGGCCTGTCAGGATACACCGGTAAAGCTGATGATTTGGTGTTCTGTTATGACAGAATATCCGGGAAAATTTACGCAAGGAAGAGAGTATATCCTCGCTTAACCGAAGAAAATGCTCGAATTGCTAATATATCTCGCAACATATTTGCCCTACAGCCTTCAGAGGTATACAAGAATGATCTGCGGCTTTATCTTTTGCGTTACAATGGATTAAAAGTAAATAGATATAAACAGCTACGCTCTTGGGTAAATTTGTACCACCTGCTAATGGCAAATATGGCTAAACTCTATCCGGAAATAGACCTGAAAACGATAACCAGAGAACAAATATATCAAGAGAATTTACCCTGTATAAGTGTAAAAAAAGCCGTTGAAGCAGGTGTTCTTCCCCAAGTGAATGGCTATGAAAGAATGGAAGCATTGATATAAAGGAAAAAGTTATCCTCTTCGTTTTTACAGTCTGGAAGAAAACTATTGACGAGTAAAGAGAGAAATATTGGAAGGTAAAAAAGAAATCTTTGTCTGTAGATATAAAAAAAGTTGCAGGATATACTGCATAAGATGGTATAATTAAAAGAAACGAGATACAAAATACAGATAAGGAAATTGTAAGGAATCAAGGAAAAAAGAAAAAAATGAAAGTTATCACAGTTATACTAATGTTGCTGCCCCTATTGTTAGCTGCCCAAAGTTACACTTTGGAAGAGCTGATAAGTTTTGGACTGGAGAATAGTTTCAGTGTTCAAAAGAGCTCTCTAAGTTATCAAAGCTCAAGATCAATGCTGAATACATCAAAATGGAATTTATTACCGGATGCTTCTGTTACTGGAGGAGTAAATAAAGATTTTGATCCTGCCGCTGGAACTGATGATGTAAGCAGTTCTGCTGGTTTATCCATAAGTAAAACTATCAGTTTAAACGATGCAGCTTATTTTAATTATCTATATGCTTCTTTGGATACGAAAACAGCAAATATGCAGCTGGAACAAACTCGCAGAACTTATGCATATAATGTATTCAGCGCATATATAAAAGTGCTAAGTTCACAAAAACAACGCAGTTCTCTGGAAGAAAATCTTCTTATTCAAACCCGGGTTTGGGAACAAAGCAAAATACTATTGCAATTGGGAAAAATCACTCCTTTTGAAGTTAAGCAGAATGAGATAGAGGTTTTAAATTCCAATATAGCTTTAATGCAATTGGATAATACAATCGCTAATGCACGAAAGGAACTTTTTGCCCTTGTACAAATGCAAGATGAAGGTTATAATTTAACAGAGCTGGATCTGGATATCCAAAAAGAGCTTCCTGCTTTCAATACAGAAAATAATGCCGATATTCAAATTTTAAATCAAGAATTGAAACGACTGAACTTGCAATTAAAGCAAAACAAACTGGATGACTTTCCCCGGCTTAATTTGGCTTATAATTTTGACCGTACAGTAAGTGGTGCTGATTTTGATTTTGACCGTTACAACACTAATCATGGAATATCTCTTTCGCTAAGCTATCCTCTCCTGAATTTATTTGAAAATTCTGAAAGCAGAACTAGAACAAAAATCAGTCGTCAGCTTTCCCAAGTAAGCATTGATGAAAAAAAGGATCAGTTACAAAGAAACTATGATAGTGCTTTACGAGAATTGCAATATTTGAAAAGAATGAATGAACTTTACAGTGAACAACTGGCTCAATCCAGAGATCAAATTACCCAGGCAGAAGAACGCTATCGTTTAGGTCTAATTGAACTTTTGGAACTAGATAAAACACGAACCAATTATATTGAAACCGATATCTCCTATAATAACAATCTATATTCTATAATGGCAAAACAGGAAGAGATAAATTATCTGCTTTCTGAACCAGTTTTAGGAAAATGGTAAAGTAAAATTTATAAGATAAAAATCAAGGACAACTAATGAAAAAATATCTCAAGTATATCATTATAATTGCGCTTATAATTATTGCTATCATTGTGATATCCAGTATGCGCAAGGCAAAAAACAAACCTGAATTTAGAACTGTTACCCCTTCCTTTGGTAATATAAAAGAAGTCGTAACTGCAACAGGATCGCTAAATCCTTATGTTTTAGTTAGTGTAGGAACCGAAGTTAGTGGCAAAATCGATAAACTATACAAAGATTTTAACGATAGAGTAAAGAAAGGAGAATTACTAGCAAAACTGGATACGGATATCCTTTCTACTAATCTGGAAGCTGCTAAAGCTGATTTGGCAAAAGCAAAAACTGCTTTAGATCAAGCAAAACTGGATTATGATTTGCAAAAAGAACTTCTGGAAAAACAAATGACCCCTGAATATGATGCAAAAAAAGCCCTCTATGCTTATCAAACTGCACAACAGAATTATAATAATGCCCAATTAACTTTACAGCGAGCTCAAAAAAACTTGGCTAATGCATATATTACCAGTCCTATTGATGGAATTGTGGTTTCCCGTGATGTAGATGCAGGACAAACTGTAGCAGCCAGTATGAGTTCACCTACTTTATTTCAAATAGCTAATAACCTCGATCAAATGCAAATTTCAGCTAATGTGGACGAAGCAGATATTGGAAAAATAATAGTTGGTTTGCCTGTGGAATTTACGGTGGATGCCTATCCCAGCGAAAATTTTTCCGGTACCGTGAAGCAAATTCGCTTAAACCCAACTACGGAATCCAATGTCGTATCCTATAGCGTCATTATTGATGCAGCCAATCCTGAACAAAAACTTCTTCCTGGTATGACTACAAATGTAACTATTATTATTCAATCCCGAGAAAATGTGATGCGAATTTCAGAAGCAGCTACACGCTTCAAACCCAGTAAAGAAGTTTGGGAACAATTTGGGTTAAAATGGAGTGATGATCTTATCAAACAAGCCCAAAAAGAAGCTTATGCTTCTCTGGCTTCTGCAATGTCCAGTTCCAGTAATACAGATTCAATTAAGGTAAGCAAGAATACATCCGGAAAAAGAACTCAAAAAGGATCAGCTAATAATGTAAGTTCTGGAAAATTAGCACTTGTCTGGGTACTGGAAAATGATGTTCCAAAAGCTAAAGGAATAAAAACTGGAATTTCCGAAAGTGGTTTCATTGAAGTTATTTCAGGTCTTAACGGTAACGAAGTATTGATAACCGGAGTGAATAGTAAAAAGAATTCAGATACCACTAATGGAACGCAAGGTGGTCCTGGAATGAGGCCTTTCTAATATGTCAGATTTACTGATTAGAACAGAAAACTTAGTTAAAACATATCAGATGGGAGAAATTCAGGTTCACGCATTAAGAGGTGTTTCTCTGGAAATAAATAAAGGAGAATTTGTTGCCATTATGGGAGCAAGCGGAAGCGGCAAAACAACTCTTATGAATTTGCTTGGCTGTCTGGATTTACCTACCAGCGGTGAATATTATATAAATAATATAGGCATCCACGAAATCACTCCTACTGAACTAACCAAAATCCGCAATCAGATGATTGGTTATGTGTTTCAGAATTTCTATTTACTGCCCAGAACAACTGCTTTGGAAAATGTTGAACTCCCTCTGCTATATAGAAATAAAATGTCTCATCACCAGAGAATTAGAAAAGCAATTGAAGCACTAACTACTGTTAATATTGCTAACAGAGCAAAACATTTTCCTAATCAGCTTTCAGGTGGGCAACAACAAAGAGTTGCTATTGCCCGTGCTATTGTGAATGATCCTATGTTTTTACTTGCCGATGAGCCAACTGGAAATTTGGATACAAGAACAAGTTTGGAAGTTATGACTATTTTCCAGAAATTACATAAAGAAGGAAAGACAATCCTTCTGGTTACCCACGAAAATGATATTGCCCGGTATGCACAAAGATTGATTACTTTTCGTGATGGACGCATAATATCTGATGTTCCCAATAAAAATCCTCAAAATGCTGAATATGACTTAGCCCACCTTCCTAAATTACCTGGAGATGAAGAATGAGTATAATAGGTATAATTCGCATAGCTTTCAAATCGCTTGCTAGAAATAAAACCAGAACTTTTTTAACAATGCTGGGAATTATTATCGGTGTGGCAGCTGTGATAACTATGCTTGCCATTGGGCAAGGTGCCAAAAAAATAGTAGAAGACCAAATATCTTCTATGGGCACAAATGTACTTATGGTTACAGTTAATTTTACACGAAGCACTACTAATGTTCGTCAAGCAGCTGGAAGTGGTACATTACTTGAACTTGATGATGTTTTTGCTATTCGATCACAAGTAGAAGGTGCTTTATATGCTTCACCTGTTTATAATAGCTTTGCCCAATTGAAATTTGAATCCCAGAATTGGAGAACAGGCATTATGGGTGTAGATACAGATTATTTCTACATCCGCAATATGAATACTGAAAAGGGTGAATTGTTTTACGATAGCGATGTTGAAAACGGAACTAAAGTGTGTGTAATCGGGAAAACTGTTGCTGATAATCTCTTTGGAGATATAGACCCAGTTGGACAGATTATTCGTATTCGCAATATCCCTTTCACAGTGAAAGGAGTGATGGAATCCAAAGGACAAAATGTGATGGGTGGAGATCAGGATGATAGTGTTTGGGCACCTTATACAACTGTCTATGCTCGATTATTGGGTCGTAGATGGAGAAATATGATGATTGTTGTGTCGGCTGTTTCCAAAGATAGAATTCCCGAAGTGCAACAAGATATTCTAGAATTACTACAAAACAGACATCGCGGAACAACCAGCGAAGAATTCTTAGTTAGGAGTCAAACTGATATTGCTGAAACTGCCAGTAAAGTATCAGATACAATGACTATACTTTTAGCAAGCATAGCAGGTATATCATTACTTGTTGGTGGAATTGGAATTATGAATATAATGCTGGTTTCAGTTACAGAGCGTATAAAAGAAATTGGGATCAGGATGGCTGTAGGCGCAGGAAAAAGAGATGTTTTATTACAATTTATTATTGAAGCAGTTGCTATTAGTATTTTAGGTGGTTTTATTGGAATACTTCTTGGTTTTGGAGCTTCAGCAATAGTTGGAAATGCTATGGATTGGAGCATCGCTGTAACTCCTTTTTCCGTGTTAATATCAGTAGGTTTTTCGATGGCTATAGGTATCTTCTTTGGATGGTATCCAGCATCTAAAGCGGCAAACCTGAATCTGATAGATGCTTTACGATATGAATAAATATGTTTGAGAATATAAACTCCCAAGAAGAAAAAACACTGCGATGCAAATCAAATAAGCAATAAGTCGCTCAAATTATGAGTCATCACTGTCAAATAAATTTGTGATAAGCATTACAGCTTTTTTGGCAATGATGACTCTTCTCTTACATAGCGGTAATCGCAAACTTTTTACGCACTATCTTTCAAATTTGAATATGAGTATCTGTATGCGGCTAGCCCCTATAAAAAACTCAATAGGTTAAAAATTGTATCTTCTCCAATCACTGACCAGATAATTGCAGCAACAGCAATAAAGGTTCCATAGGCAAATGGTTTACTCTTATCCTTCACAAATATGAGAAAATAGATAATCCCCATCAATGCAGATAGTAAAAAGATATAAGGGATACCGGTCAAGCCAAAATATATTGCTAAACCAGTTAACAACCAAATATCTCCTCCTCCCAAACCTTCCACTCCGCGTAATTTTTGATACGCCCAAGCCAGTAATAGCAATAAACTGAAGACAATTACTCCAGTTAGTAAAGCATTAACAATGCCAACATCATTTCCAGGGATTATTGCTAAAATAATACCTGATATAAGCAATGGAATGGATAGCACATGAGGAATAATCTGATTTATTGCATCAATGAAAAAGATCGGAATCAGAAAAGAAGCCAATAATATATACTTATAAAATCGGAAATCGTGCAAGCCATAGCGAAAGAATAAACCCAAAAACAACAAAGGGGTAATAATCTCTACCAATAAGTGATGCCAATGAATTTTAGCTCCACACCTTGAACATTTTCCTCTCAGCAAAATATAACTGATAATGGGTATGTTTTGATAGATGGGAATAGCTTTCTTACATGATTCACAATGTGAACCAGGGAATATAATGGATTGCTTTTTAGGAATGCGGTAAATTAGCACATTGAAAAAGCTGCCCAAGGCAGCACCAAGGACAGCTATAATTATTATTACGAATGTTAACAGTTGAATCTCCTTACCAACTTCTATACCAGCTATCTTTATAGGGATTTAAATATGGCCCATAAAGCATCTGGAATTGAATTTGGACATTATCTCGTGGTTTATAACTTAATGAAAATTCCGGTATAACTCTACTACTATTGTCATTATTAAATTCAAATTTGCTACTAGTATTGAAACCACCGACATTTACAAAGTTAAGGTCTAAATCGAGCTCCAGCTTGGGATTAAAGTTATATTTCAGGTGATTTGTATAGCGGGATAAATAATAGCCATATCCGGTAGAGCTGGTTCCTGCTTCAAAGCCCATTGAATGACTCATTGATAGTTTCTCTAAATTGAGAAGCGAATTTCCCCCATTACTTGAATAAGGATTCAAATTGGGACGCGGAAATTCTATCTGTGCCATCAAAGGCAGCAGAAAAATGCTCAGGGTTGTAATCAATATCAGCTTTTTCATTTTTATTTCCCCTTCTTAAAAGAAGATATCACTTAATAATATAAGCAAGAACTGTACCGATGTCAAACATAAATTGATTTTACTAGCTCACCTAAATGTTTAATTCCCTTTTCGATTTGTTCAAAAGTGGAATAGGTATAGTTGAGCCGCATACAGTTAAATTTTTCTTGACCTTCGGGATAGAATTTGCTTCCTGGAATGAAGGTTACCAAGTGATCTTTAGCTTTATAGAAAAGAGTATCGGCATTTACATCTTCAGGCAACCACAACCACAAGAAAATTCCACCCTTGGGTTTTGTCCACTGAACATAACTTGGCATTTCTGTTTCCAAGCAAGTAAGCATTTTATCCAAATAGGGTTTATAGAATTCGCACAGAGATTTAATATGTGGTTCCATATAGCCATCAGCGATGAATTTTGCTACGACCCGTTCAGTTACACAATCTGGACTGATAGTAACTTTCTGTTGCCAGGAGACCATTTTATTAATCAACTCTGGGTGACTTTTTACATAAGCTACCCTGATTCCAGGTCCTAGGATTTTAGAAAATGAAACGATTTCGGTTACCAGCCAAGAATTATTCATTTCTGTATGTGCAATACGAAATAGGGTAGGAAGTTCTTCTCCACTAAAGCGTAAACGCGAATAGGGATTATCTTCCATAATTAGAATCTCTTCTGCTTCACAGAAATTTAGCAAATCACGCCGACGCTGAATGCTCATTGTGATTCCAGCGGGATTTTGAAAATCAGGGATAGTGTAAAGGAATTTGATATTCTTATTGGCATCTCTTAGTTGCTTAACTTTTTCTGCCATCCTGTTTAAATCTATTCCTTCATTATCCATTGGGATACTTTGAACTTCTGCTCCAATAGCTTCAAAAGCGACAATTGTTCCTAAAAAAGTAGGGGCTTCACAAAGAATTACATCACCTGGATCTATCAAACAGCGGGTCATATAATATATCGCATTTGTAGCTCCTACAGTGATGATCATATTATTTCTGTTCAAATTGGGATAATTTTCCCATTTTAAAAGTTCATCCTTCAAAATGTCATCACCTTCACTATTACCATATTGAAGAACATCTCTTCCTTGCTGAGCAACTATTTCCTTGTAAAGTTCACTTAAAATGTCTTTAGGAAAAGTTGCCGGAGAAGGAAAGCCACCTGCAAAAGAAATTAAGCCGGGAACATTTTTGGTTTCCGCAACCAGTTCTCTGATCAGCGATGATTTCATCGTTTTCGTTGTTTCAGAAAAGTAATTCGTAATCATTTTTCTATCCTTGTTATTTTTTTTATTCAAAATCATTTAGGATTATGGACTAAACACCTGCAATAAGCTTTAGAATTCAAATTCCGCTAGTACATTTGTGTTGATCTTTTCCGGCTGTTAAACTTCCAACTACCAGCTAAGACTTTTTAAGGATAAATTCTGTAAATCATTCTCGGGAAGGGAATTGTCTCTCTGATATGAGGAACACCACTTATCCAAGCAACTAATCTTTCCAGTCCAATTCCGAAACCGCTATGAGGTACAGAACCATATTTTCGCAAATCCAGATACCACTGATAATCCTCAATGGGCATTTTTTCAGCTACCATACGCGAATATAATAAATCATAATCATCTTCGCGCTGACTGCCTCCAATCAATTCTCCAAAACCTTCGGGAGCAATTAAATCATCTCCCAAAACGAGGTTTGGATTTTCAGGATCGCGTTTCATATAAAATGCTTTGATCTCTTGTGGCCAGCGTTCCACAAAAACAGGAACTGCTGAATCCTCTGTAAGCAGAACTTCATCTTGAGCACCCAAATCTTTATTATGGGTTATATCGCTACCTTTTTGGCGTAAGAATTCAACTGCCTCATAGTGTGTTATTCTTTTAAAGGGTGCATCAGCTGCTTTTAAAGCTTCCACATTTCTTTCTAAAATCTCCAATTCCAATTTACAATTAGAGAGCACATACCGAATAACATAGCGAATTAGCTCTTCCTGAATTTGCATATTTTCCTCATGTTCAACATAAGCTGCTTCCGCATCCATCATCCAAAATTCAGTTAAATGTTTACGAGTTTTAGAGCGTTCTGCTCTAAAGACAGGACCAAAATCATAAACTCTGCCCAAACTCATAATTCCTGTTTCCAGATAAAGCTGACCCGATTGGGAAAGATATGCCTTTCCTTCATCAAAATATTCAAGTTCAAAAAGAGTGGTTGTTCCTTCACAAGCGTTGGGAGTAAGAATTGGCGAATCAAAACGAATAAAATTTTGCTCATTCAGGTAGTTACAAATACCGTAATAAACAGAATGACGAATTCTAAGGGCAGCCCATTGCTTCTGTGATCTTATCCATAGATGACGATTGGAAAGCAGAAAATCAGGACCATGTTCTTTTTTACTAATTGGATATTCATCAGCTATTTGAATCGGCATTACATCACTTACGGCTAATTCATATACATTCTCTTTTTTAGGATGGGGTTTGGGAATGCCGCAAATTATTACCGACGACTCTAAAGTAAGCCGTTTTGCTAACTCAAATTTCTCATCACCTAAATCAGGTTGGAAAGCAACAGTTTGAAGTTCGCCAGTTCCATCTCGAAGAATTATAAAAAGTAGTTTCCCGCTATGACGGATATTGCGAACCCATCCTTTTAACCGAACTTGTTTATCTATATATTTATCGATATCTTTTATAAATACATCTTGCATTTTTCTACCTATTATTCAAGCTCTCAATTTGGCATTTTGAGCTTGTATCTGATTTGTTATTTTAATAGCTATTTCCAAAGCTCTAGTTCCCGCTAAGCCATCAACTATCGGCTTTTTGTTATTGTAAACACAATCAACAAAAGATTCCAGTTCCAAAGTTAGAGCATCTTTTTCAGTATCACCAACATCGTAATTTTGTATATCTAACAACTGTTCCGGATTGATATCAACAACTCCACTCAAGATTAGAGGTAATAATTTATCTACATTATCGCTTTTTTTGATTATTCTAACCTGTTTGGATAAAAAGTCCATTTTCACATAAGCATCTCTCTGGAAAAATCTTAAGGTGCGTTCCTGTTTCATCGATACCCGAGAAGAGGTAACATTTGCTATGGCTCCATTAACAAATTCAATGCGAGCAGTGGCTATATCAATCGTAGGAGTAAAAATACCCACTCCACTTGCTCTGATCTCAGATACAGGACTCTGAACAAAACTTAATACCAAATCGATATCGTGAATCATTAAATCGAGCACTACAGAAACATCTGTTCCCCGAGGTTGAAAAGATGATATTCGTTGTGACTCAATAAACAATGGCTCGGAGATCTCGTTTTCCGTCTTTAAAATAACCGGATTAAAACGCTCAATATGACCCACTTGGATCAACAGATTTTTAGCTGCAGCAATTTCTAATAATTCCTGTGCCTGCGCTAATTCACTGGTTATCGGTTTTTCCACAAAAATATGCTTTCCAGAAAGTAATGCTTTTTTCCCTAATTCATAATGCGCTGTTGTAGTAGCCACTATATCAACTGCATCGCAAACAGCGAGCATTTCTTCATAACTGGAAAAACAATGGACTTTTAATTTACCAGCAATTTCTTGGGCTCTTGGGAAGTTAGTGTCATAAACACCAACTAATTCTGCGTTATCAATGCTCTGATATTTTTGGGTATGATATTGACCTAAATGGCCAACTCCCACAACTCCTATTTTAACCATTACTTAAGCTTTTTGGAGAGGACATTTAACATATCCACAGTCATTGTGGAAAGATCATATTCAGGTTTCCAACCCCATTCTTGTTGAGCAGCTGATTGGTCCATATAATTTGGCCAACTATCTGCAATTGATTGCTTTACAGGATCTATCTTATAATCAATTTCAAATTCTGGAATGTGTTTTCTAATTTCTGCAGCAATCATTTCTGGCTCAAAGCTCATAGCTGTTACATTAAAGCTATTACGATGAACCAATTTATTAGGATCGGCTTCCATTAATTCTACACAAGCTCTTAAGGCATCCGGCATATACATCATATCTAAATATGTACCGGGTTTAAGATAGCAAGTATAGCGTTTATTTTTAATAGCTTCATAATATATTTCTACAGCATAATCTGTAGTTCCACCACCAGGTAAAGTTACATTCGAAATAATACCTGGATAACGAACTCCGCGTGCATCAACTCCATATTTTAAATAATAATAATCTCCCCACAGTTCTGCAGCTACTTTTGAAATACCATAAATGGTAGTAGGCCTCATAATTGTATCTTGAGGAGTATTATCCAAAGGAGTGGAAGGACCGAAAGCTCCAATTGAGGAAGGAGTAAAAATTGCACCCTTCACTTCTCTCATCACTTCCAAAGAGTTTATCAAGCTTCCCATATTAATGTTCCAGGCCATAAGAGGATTATTTTCACCTTTAGCTGAAAGAACGGCAACAAGATTGATAATAGAATCTATCTTATGTTTTTTTACTACTTCGAATAACTTCTTAGAATCCATTGCATCCAAATTTTCACAAGGACCACCTTCCTGGATTTCTAAGGTTAAGGGAGTACTCCGATACGCTGCTACTACAGAATTTGCACCATAAATCTTTCTTAAGTAAGGAACAAGTTCTGATCCAATTTGACCGGCTGCACCAAGCACCAGAATATTTTTCATAATTGAACTCCGTTGTTTTTTATAATTTCTTTTATTACCTTATTTTTAAAATGCGCTGCCTTGTCAATTTTTTTGTTTCTGATTTCATTCTGCCAAGATAGTATTAATGCCATCAATGCAGTTCAATAACCTTCTTTTTTATATGTAATCTACTACTTAACAGTGATATACTGCTAAAGACTTTCCACTATCATTTCCATATTGTCATAAGGGATCGATAAGGGAATGATATGGGAATTATAAGGGAAGGATATAGGAAGCTATGAGGCGTACTGAGGCGTCCTAAAAAATTGACACTAAATTAAAAAAAGGAGATACTGAAAAGCTATAAATCCCACAGATAAAAATGGGTGTGGATATCCACACCCATTTTATGTATGTTGCAAGTATCAGGGATGGTTAATTTTGTTAAACTGCGATAACTTCTTTAACTTCAGGAACTTCTTCCTTAATGATACGTTCAATACCAGCTTTCAGAGTTAAGGTTGCCATAGGGCATCCGTTACAGGTACCCTTCAAACGTACTTCAATAACATTATCGTCACGGATATTAATTAGTTCGACATCACCTCCGTCTGCTTGAATAGAAGGGCGAACTTTATCCAGTATGCTTTCTATTTTTTGTCGTTCTATCACTGTATTTCCTTATTTTATGAGATTAATTGATAGTTCCTCTCCAGAAGGAGAAACTAGCTTTAGCTGATCACCTTCCAGATAGCCAATTTGTTGAGACACACCATCATTATTCATAACCCAACTATTGCTATCTGGATCAAAAGAAAGAACTGTGTTTTCATTACCAGTGCCATCGTTGGGTTGAGAAATAATTATTTGGTTTTTACTGATTTCGAATTTATATTCACCATTAGGACCTTCAGCATATTTAATTATCTTTTCATTTTCGTTCATAGTTAAAGGATTGCTGCCTGTCCAGAATTCAATGGTGTTAAACAAACAAATGTCCAGAATCATAGATGCTTCATAAACTGGACATATCCAAAAAGCCCAGTTAACAATACTCTGGACATATTTGTTACCTAAACTGCCATTAAAGTTATACACTTTTTTGGTTAGTGACATATTGCCATAGCATCCGAAGATACCGACGAGGATAAATATCGCTAATAAAGCGAGGCTAATGAGACGTGTGATTCTTTTCATTGTACGCTCCTTTTTTACTGGGATTCTTTTTTAGCATGGATATTTTTGGTAGTTATGAAATAGAAAGCCGGAATAATTATTAGAGTAAGGAAAGTGGAAACTACCAATCCTCCAATGGATACAATTCCCATTGGTCTGGTCATTTCAGCTCCTGTACTACCAATACCTATAGCCATTGGTAACATACCAAATATAATAGCCAAGGTAGACATAACTATCGGCTTTAATTTCATTTTACCTGCTTCCATTAAAGCATCGTGGACACTATATCCATCCCTGCGTTTAATATTAACATAGTCCATTATTAATATAGCGTTATTAACAACAATGCCAACTAACATTATTATAGACATCATAGAAACGATGTTAAATGTTTGTCCGGCAATAAGTAAGGAGAGAACTACTCCAATTAATGCCAGAGGGACTGTTGCCAAAATTAAAACAGGTTGTGCAAAACTCTCCAGAATTGCTGATAATAACATATAGGTTAAAATTACAGCAAGAATAAAGGTGCGAACCATATCAACTGTTGTTTCTTGCATCATTTTTGCTTCTCCACCCCATTCAAAACGATAACCACTAGGAAAATTGAATTTTTGTATCCGTTCATTAATTTGAGAAGTTATATCGCTTAGATGGTATCCGCTTGCTATATCGCCGGTGACCATAACAGTTTTATAACGGTCATAATGAGTTATTCTATTAATCCCTGAAGAGAAATCAACATCTGCTAATTGGGAAACAAGGTAATTCCTGCCCATCACAACAACATTCAGATTTCTAATCTTATCCGGGGTGTTAACTACATCATCTTCCAGAGAAATTTTTAAATCGTATTGATTACCGCTTTCTCTGTATTCGGTAGAAACTAAACCTTCTACATTTGCTCGTAAAGCTAATGCTAAATCATAGACTGTAGCTCCTGCTGCAGCAAGTTTATCTCTTTTGGGATAGAGAGTAAGCTCAGACCTGCCCCAACGGCTGGAAGTGTCTAAATTGATTAAACCTGGTATATCTTCAATCGCTTTAATAACTTCATTTTTAAGCTGTTCCAAACGATCAATATCTTGACCTTCAAGCATAAATTCCACAGCAGAACGGCCTCCACCTCCCATGCCCATAGAAGAACCTGCTATTTTTATTTTAGCATTTGGTATATCAGCAAGCTCTTTAGTTAAGATATCTACTAATTGATTTGCAGAATATTTACGATCCTGTCTATCCACCAGTTTGATATCAGCACTGGCTAAATTGGTTCCTGTATCAATAAAGCCACTGGAACCAAGATTTGTGAGTATATGCACGATTTCTTTATGTTTTGCTAACCGATTTTGAATTATATCCATTGTTTTAGCTGTTTCTTCTAAATTGCTTCCCTGAGGCATTTCTATTGAAACAGTAAGATTGCGTTGGTCTACATTTGGTATCATTTCCATCCCCACTACAAAAGCAAGGCCAACTGAAATCAATAACGCCACAAGAGTAAACAAAAGGATACTAACGCTGGTTTTCTTTGATCTTAAAACATAGCTTAAGAATTTGGAATATACATTACTAAATTTATCAAACATTTTATCAAATGATTGTCCCCATTTACTAACTTTTTTCTCTTTAGGTATAATTTTGGATGCAAGCATCGGAGTAATAGTAAAAGCTGTTAACAGAGAAAATAATGTAGCTACAGTTACAGTTATGGCAAATTCCGTAAAGAATCGTCCTACCATAGAAGTCATAGTAGCAATGGGGAGGAATACCACAATATTGGTTAAAGTAGATGCCAAAACTGCAGTACCAATTTCGTTTGTTCCTATTTGGGCTGCTTGTTTTCTGGTTTTACCCATATCTTTATGTCGGAAAATATTCTCTAAAACAACAACTGAACTGGAAACTAATATTCCTACTGAAGTGGATAATCCCATCATTGTCATAATATTGAAAGAATAGCCAAAAAGCTGCATAAATACAAATGTGGAAATTATGCAATAAGGCATTGATATTGCTACAATAAGGGTTGAACGCAAATCGTGTAAAAAGATGAAGAGAACCAATCCTGTAAAAATTATACCCAGAAGAATATTCACCAAAGTAGAATTAATAGTGTCTTTGGTAAAGACGCTATCATCACGCATAACTTCAAGTTTCACACCCTCAGGAAGACCCTTATTTAAAATTGGTATTTGTTTTGTAATTTCTTCTGCAACACTAACAACATTTCCATCGGAAGCATTAGTAATAGATAAACGCACAATATTGTCGTCTTTCAAGTTCTCCTGAATATTGAAATAAATTGCTTTGGAACGAACTTCTTCAGTAGTATCCGAAACTCGTGCCAATTGGGATAGTTTTTTTACTCCAAAAGCTGTGGGTATATCAGTATTCTCTATCTCTTTCACATTCTGAAATTCACCTTTTAACCTTACTGAATATTCCTGAGTTCCATGCGTAAAGTTTCCTGCAGGCATATCCAGATTTGCTGCAGCAAGAATTCCACTTAATTGTGATAATGATATATTATTCTCAAAAACAACCTTATCAGTAAGCCGTACATCAATTTGCCTTTTCGCTCCTCCAGTTAATGAAACCCTCGCTACACCTGGAATTTGAGATATACGATCTTTCAGCTCTCCATCAGCAAGTTCATATAAATCCTTGGGAGGCATATTGCCTGAAAGAACCAAGTCCATTATAGGAAAAGCAGTAATATCCATTTTCAGAACTATAGGTCTATCTGTGCCATCAGGTAAACTGCGAATAACGGCATCCACCTTGTCTTTCACTTCCTGATTGGCAACATCTATGTTCTTACCTAATTTAAAAGCAACCATCACAATAGACACATTCTCCATCGAGTATGATTGCATAAAGTCAATCTGACTAACTGTAGCAACTGCTTCTTCTATCGGCTCGGTAACTTGAGATTCAATTTCTCGTGGACCAGCTCCTGAATATACGGTTTGAACAACTACATAAGGCAATTTTAAATCTGGCATCAGGTTTAGAGGCAAATTAAAATAGGCAAGAACTCCAAACACTATAAACACCATTATTGCCATAGTGACCAAAACAGGTCGATTAATTGAAAGATCTGTTAAAAACATAGTTCCAACATCCTTATTCAATAACGCGCAGTTTCGCGCCTTCTGTTAACAAATTTAAACCTTCAGTAATGAGAATATCGCCAGGATTCAAACCACTGATAACTTCGTAGGCAAGAGTATTATCTAATCCTGTAGTAATTTCTCTTTTTACAGCTTTACCATCTTGATTCAACCATACATATTTTGTCCCATTATTACTTTGTATTTGGTGACGCTCTACAACTATCACATTTGGCTTGGTAAGAATTTCTATAGATATCTCTGCTGTAACTCCATAGTTGATTTTTTTATTCATCCCCGGAAAGGCCACTTCCACTCTAAATGCTTTAGTGGAACTATCCATTGCTAAAGATATTTCTGATACTCTTCCAGAAATAGTTGTATCTAACCAAGTAGCGGTTGCTTTAGCACCTTTTCTAAATTTGGTAATTTCGGTATCCGGAACCATCACAACAGCTTTGTATCCATTTGTAGAAGCAACTGTAAATAGATCTTTTCCTGGATAAGCTCTTTCACTCGGATTCACATTCATAGCAGTGATAATTCCACTAATTGGAGCACGGACATTTATCATCTTGTCGCTAACTTCTAAATTAGCTTTAGATACTTTATACTGAGTTTCCACATTATCCAGATCTTGCTGACTAATTGCACCTTGGGCAAAAAGTCGTTGCATACGCTCATAAGTTGTCTTGATGCTATTAAAAGCTGTTAAAGCCTGTTCATACTGTGCAGATGGTGTATTCTGTGGAAAACAGACTATAATCTGATCTTTAACAACTCTATCGCCCACTTTGGCGTTAATTCTGGTAATTACATCTGAAACCATTGCCTGGACAGTGGTTTCTTCCATTCCATTAAGAGTTGCATTGTAAAGAAGGTTTTGACGGAAGGTAGATGGTTCAACAACTGTTTGGCGAATGGGAATTCCTTCCTCGCTATATATTTGTTCCATACTCTTTCCCTCTTCCTTTTTTTTAGAACAGGCAAAGGTGAGTATCAGGATCAGGACTGTTAGAATTACTAAATACCTTTTCATAATTTTATTATCTCCATTTATAGGGCTATACCAATTGATTTTTTTAAGTTTCGATCAGCAGATATAATCTCATAGATCGATTGATAATATTGCAGTTTAATAGTTTGTAGTGTTAATTGGGCATCAAAAACCTCAAGCTGGATACCAACATGGTTATCATAACGCACTTGGGCAAGCTGCAATCCGCGTTCAGCTAGATGAATATTCTGAGTTTGTACATTATGATTTTCCCAAGCGTGATAATACTTTTGATAATCCTGCTTTATTTGTAAAGCGATCAGTTCTTCCGTATCTCTTTGTTGCAGTTTTGCTTTTTGATAGTCGTAGCGCGCATAATCTCGCTTAGCTGTATTAGTCAAACCAGTAAAAATAGGCATCTGAAAACCTAAGCTGATTCCATATTTATGCCCGAAATCATCATTTTGTATAGCATATTCATCCGCTGATGTATACAATGAATAATCAGCACTGAGGGCTACATTAGGCAAATAATTAATTTTCTCTACCTTATATTGCAATTCCTTCATCTGTGTGCTTATGCCTATCAGTTCAATTTCATTTCTTTGTTTTAAAGCTTGCTCTGTTGCATCTTCTAAAGTAATTTCTATTCTTTCAGGAAGGACAAATTCACCTTCAGGAACTATATCACTATCTTCTTCACCAATTTGTTTCCGAAAAGCAGAAACAGCTATATCATAATCATTTTTGGCTTTCAAAACTTGGGGCTCCAATTTAGCTACACCTAGGCGAGCTTGTAGGAGGTCAAATTCTGAAACCTGACCTTCCTGATTAAAAAGTTCAACGCGTTCCAAATGCCTTCTGGCTATTTGTAAACCATCTTCCTGAACTTCCCATAGTTTTTGTGCTAACAAACACTGATAAAACAGTTCTGTAGTTTTTAGAACAACATTCTGTTCTATAATCTTATAATTGATTCTCTGAAGCTGACGATAGTAATTACCAGCTTTTATCCCGCTTCCAAGTTTACCCCCAGAATAGACAATCTGGTTCATTTGCAGTTGCATAGAAAAAGAACCTGCCTCTGCAGGAGAGGTTGGAATCATAGAATTCACCACACTGTTTATCACTCCAGCCAAATATTCTTCATTATTTGTGGGTGAATCATCTAAACCTGCACTTATATCCATTTTGGAAGGTATTGCTGAATCTGGATAATAGGTCTTACTCAATCCGTAAGCACCTTTTAAATTTAATTGTGGATATGCAGAGCCACGAACCTGTTTATAAGATTCATCAGATTTTCTGATTTCTTCCTGAGCCATCAACAGTTCCTTATTGTTCTGTTTAGCTTTTGTGATGCTGTTTTCCAAGTCGATAGCATACACACTGCTTAATATAAAAGTAAGCAGAGCTAATACAATTAATGTCTTTTTCATATTTTATCCTCGTTTCACAATTCCATATAGTAGCATCTTAATAATAAAATCATTATCCCGCTCAATCATTTCCAGCAAGCGGGGAACATCAACTATTTTTAAACCTGGTTCGCCAATTACGAACCAATCTGTTATCACTTCACAGAGCCTATCTTCAGAGAAACGATCATCAATTAGATCTTCTTTTTTCCCAAGTTGGATTATTTCAGAAAGTATCTGCATCATAACTTCCCTACTTCTTTCTCTATGTTGATGTAACTGTTTCTGGAAACTCTGGGGAATGTTTATTAAACACTCAATCAGGATGGGCATATTTTCATAAATAAGCTTGATGGGAAATCGTAAAAATTCCGTCAACTTTTCCTCGAATCCCTCTGTAGCATTAAGATGCTGACGCAACATAGTAAAGTACTCTCTTGTTTTTACTTCTATTGAGGCAATAAAGAGATCCTCTTTACTGGGAAAGTAATAATACACTGTCCCTTTGGCAATTTGTGCTGCAGCAGCAATCTCATCCAGAGAAGTCTTGGCAAAGCCGAAACGGGTAAATAGCTGAGTAGCCATTTCCAATATCAACTTTTTCTTATTCGGTAACGCGCTCATTCTCCTTCCTTATATTATATTGTTTATCATCAACTTATAAAATCACAACTGAATAACTGAACCATTCCGGTCAATTAGTTTAATAAGTCAAGAAATTTTTCTTGATAGGTGAGATTACATACCGTAGAGCTGTAAACTGAAAGCATATAAAAAACACTATTATTTAAAAACAAGAATAGCTAAAAGCAATTCATATAAGCTGTTTTACATTTTTCCTTGCAGCCAGACCCCAATATTTAATCAATATATAGTATAAATAAAAGATGCTCTGTATATGAGCTTCGTTTCTTTGCAATAGATAAGGTTTTTTTACCTTTATTGCTTGAATCCCCAATGTCGCTGTAATCGTATTCTTTAATGGATAATATAGCTTTTATTCATCCTATAATCTTGTAAAGATCTTCTTTATAATACCTTTTTCAGTTTTGATGCTCAAGATATAAATGCCCGAAGCAACTTTATTGCCAGTCTCATTACAACCATTCCAATTCAAGACATATACTCCACTATTTTGTCTGTTGGGAAAGCTTTTCACCAATTGCCCTTTGATATTATAAATTGATGCTTCACTGGTTAACCCCTCACTGTTTTTTAATTGAAACCGAACAATATCGTGGGAAGGATTGGGGTATATCAATACAATCTGCGGACTTGATTCAATTCCGGGATCAGAAATTGCTTGGGTTTCCCCATTTACTTTTACTATAAAAGAATATCTATTGGAAGAAGGCGGAATAAAAAAATCGCCAAAATGCAAGCTATCAGTTGAATTGGAGCCAGTAATCACACAGCCCCCTGTTTCTAAAGCAGTAATATCTATAATATTCAGATAGAATAAATAGCCAGCATCATAAGTTTGCAATCCCCATTGCCATTGCCCTTGCGGATTTGCCATAGCTACATAGATATTGGCATTATTATGATATCCGGTTAAAGTATCATCACCAAAAGTATAATTGCCCCATAACTTACCGGTAATATAGCAATTACCTGTTTCATCTCCACAGATTTTGGTTGGTATGCAATGTCCCATTGCAGAATCATCATTATACCATTCCCAGTTTTGATTAAAATCCAATTTTCCGCAATAAGTAAAAGCATCTAACCGATTATTTTGCATACTATCTGTTATAATAAAAAAAATATCACAAGTAATATAACTATTGCCAAAAGGGTCAATATAGCTATCCATAATCCCCATTCCGCCATCACTGATCCTTTCACCCCAAATTGCATTGCCGTTAACATCCAGTTTTACGATATAACCACTTGTTTCCTGGCTGGTTAAAATTACCTGATTAGGATAACCAAATGCACATTGATAGAGAAAATAACCGGTTATGTAACAGTTTCCAAAATTATCCGTTCCCAAATTTGCACATTCTGGACAACCATATACACTACTTGCTTGTTGAGCCCATATAGGATTTAACTGGTTATCCCATTTGCTAATAAATAATCCCACATAAGCATTAGTTAAATTTGTGCTGCCAATAGTAATGGAATATCTATAATTTCCGCTTAAAAACAAAATTCCATCTAAAGTTACAGCCAAACCTTTTAAGGTGTCTTGATCCTCGGAGCCAACAGCTATTGCATTCAGTATATTTCCTGCAGAGGATAATATCACACAAAAGATATCACTATTACCATTATTTTCCAATAGTGTTGTTCCAACTGTAAAATCCTGGTAAAAAAGACCTCCTACATAGATATTATCTTCTGCATCCACTGCAATTTTATGGGCATATTCAGCTCCTGTTCCACCTATTGAACAAGCCCAAAGCCAATTACCTTCAACATCAAGTTGAGCCACAAAGGCATCTCTTGACCCTGCAGAATTAAGAGTTATTGCTCCCAAACTGAGTTCTCCTTCAAAATAGCCGGTTACATTAATTCTATCCTGAGAATCACTTTTAAGGTTATAAATAATACAGTTTCCGGTGCAAAAAGTTCTTTGCATCCAAGCCCATTCGGGAGGATTGCCCATTAAGGCACCAGCAAAAATCAATAGGACGACGAGCAATGTATTTTGCTTCATTTTACACCTCTTTATTGATATTTCATAGCTATTGGTTATCAGTATATACTACTTATATCTCTCTTTTAGCTTATATCCTTTATTAACCTTATGTCTTTCGGAAGATATCCTTTTTTTGTTAGGTATCTAAGGATAGTTGTTTTCTGATAGCTTCTTCCAGTTCAGAACGCGTGAAAGGTTTTGCCAAAAAGTAAATATCAGGAGTAATGGTTCCGTATTGGGAAAGAAAATTATCTGAGTATCCGGACATGAGAATGATTTGTACCCCAGGTAAGTACTTCTTTATTTCGCTTGCAAAAGCGATACCATTTAAACCGGGCATTATAACATTGGATATTATTAAATCCGGTGTTAACTCTTGGTGTCGGATTTTTATCAAGGCATCATCTCCACTTACAGAAGTAAGGACTTTATACCCTAATTTAGTAACTGCTTTACTGGTTAAAAAGCGAATAGCCTCATCATCTTCTACAACTAAAACTGTTTCCAGATGACCTGCAACTTTAGGTTTAGGTGCTTCAATGGGAATCACTTCAGGAATTTCTTCTGTTGCAGGAATGAGGATAAGGAAAGTTGTTCCTTTACCGGGAGCAGATTTTACTTTTATATATCCACTAGTACTTTGAATAATTCTATAAACGGTCACCAAGCCGAGTCCAGTGCCATTTTGATTACTTTTTGTTGTAAAAAAAGGCTCAAAAAGGCTCTTCTGGGTGGCTTCATCCATTCCGATTCCAGTATCGGAAATAGTTAATAGAACATATTTACTTGGACGAATATCTGGGTGCTCTTTATAAAAAGCAGAATCGGGAATGTAGTTTTTCAAACTAATTGTTAATTTTCCTCCTTTCGGCATTGCCTCGCCAGCATTGATGGCTAAGTTCAATATAACCTGTTCCATTTGTACTACATCAGATTTTATAAAGGCAAGGTCTTCCTCACAATTCAGTTCAATTTCGATATTCTCATTAATAAGTCGTCTAATCATCTTAGTCATATCTTCTAAAATGTGGTTTAGTAATATGGGTTCTGGTTTTACTATTTGTTTTCTGCTAAAAGATAAAAGCTGTTTTGTTAAATTAGAAGCTCTTTTCCCTGCTTTCATAATTTCTTCAATATCCGCTTTTATAGGATTATCGGGAGAAATCTGAGAAAGTGCTATTTCAGCATTCCCCATAATAACCGTTAAGATATTATTAAAATCGTGAGCTACGCCCCCTGCAAGTTGTCCGATAGTAATCAATTTTTGGGCTTGCGAAAGCTGTTCATTCAATTCATGTTCTTTCATTTCTGCATATTTGCGATTTGTCAAATCTTGAAAATAACCATATACATTGGTTACTTTTCCTTTTTTCGTAATCGGACTGCCTACAGTACATATATATTTTTTATTACCCTTGGCAGTAGTAATCCATCCCTCTATGGAATAAGGGATAGCGTTAATATGACAATTCACAAAGGAACTTTTGATCTTTTTTCTATCAGTCTCGTTGTAACAAAGCATTATAAGTTCATACATTTTTCGATCTTCAATTCCTTTATATTTATTCAAATCAAGATCAAAAATAAGGTAAACTTGATCTGTCCAATACATTTTCTTACAGGCGACCTCCCATTCCCATCCTCCTAAATTACTAACTCTTTGGGTTGCTCTTAACAATCTTTCATTTCGTTGCAACAGCTTCATTGCCTGTTTACGAGCAAGAGCTTCCTGTTCAGTTTCTAACATTTTCTGTTCTAATTTGCGTACCAAGCGTTCACTATATAATTTCTGCACTTCCTGTTCATATTCTGCAGTAGCGGAAATTTCGAACGATTCATCTTTGCTCTGTTCTATAACCCTTTCTAAAGTATCAATAATATCTCTGGGGTCAGCAGGTTTTATTAAAAAAGCGTTAGCACCTATTTTCTCCGCAAATTCTTCATCTTTAGTTCCGGTATAGGTGGCAGTATAGAAAATAAAGGGAATATGTTTTAGCTTTTCGTCTTTTCTGATTTCCCGACAAAGAGTGAATCCATCCATAACAGGCATCAAAACATCGCTGAAGATCAAATCCACTTTCTCTGTTTGCAGTTTAATAAGAGCTTCTTTACCATTTAGAGCGGTTATAACCTCGTATCCATAACCCTTAAAAAGCGATTCCAACATATAATTGTTATTCATATGGTCATCAACAATTAGTATTTTCATTCTTACCTCCCTATTTGATAATATTTTCCATAATCTTCTCAATATCTGCCACAAATGTATCAGGATTTATAGGCTTTTCCATATAAGCATTAGCGCCTGCCTCAAGGGCTTGTTCTCTATCTCCTATCATAGCATAAGAAGTTACAGCTATTATCGGTATTGTTTTAGTTACAGGGTTTTGTCTCAATTGTCTTGCCACTTCATAGCCATCCATTCCTGGAAGTTGAATATCTAGTAAAATTAGATCAGGCACAATTCTTTCTGCCTTTTCGATTCCCTCAGGACCAGTTATTACCCCTTCTACTTCATAACTATGATTTTCCAGTAAATAGCGCATTAAATACATATTTTCTGGATTATCTTCAATTATTAAAACCAGCTCTTTCATCCTGTAAACTCCTTTTTATAAGGCATAATTACAGTAAATATGCTACCTTTACCTGGGATACTATCCACTGTAATTGTACCTCCCATCATATTTATTAGTTTTAAACAAATATTCAAGCCCAAACCTGTTCCTTCATATTGACGAGTTAAACCTGTATCAATTTGATGGAAAGGTAGAAATAACTGTTCCAAATCTTCTGGGGCTATTCCGATTCCAGTATCTTGAACCTGAATCTGATATTTGTCTTCTTCGCTATGTACTATAATGGCCACATATCCTGTTTCGGTAAATTTAATCGCATTGCTGATAAGGTTCAATATCACTTGTTCTAATCTGCGTTTATCACAATATACTTCTAATTCCGATTGCGATATTTCCACCTTCAATTCCAGGCCCTTCTTTTCAGCTTGCGGCATAACTATTTTAACTACCTTATCTATTGAGTCGTTCAAGAAAAATGATTCATAATGCAAATCCAGCTGGCCAGATTCAATTTTGGAGATGTCTAAAATATCATTAATCAAATCCAAAAGATGATGAGCACTGTTTTGCACTATAGTAAGCTGTTTTCTTTGCTCTTCATTTATATGGCCAGGTAATTCTTGCAGTAAAATACCTGTAAAACCGATAATAGAATTTAAGGGAGTGCGTAATTCATGAGACATTGTAGCTAGAAACGCAGATTTTAACATATCAGCCTCTTTGGCTTTTAGCATTGCTTTTTCCAGCTCTGCAGTACGTTCAATAATTCTTTGTTCCATTTCCTGATTACTTTTTCGCAATTCCAAAGTGCGAATATTTACTTGATGTTTTAAAGTAAGACCATAGATAACTGTTAACACTAAAGCCAGGATAACTATCAATATAGTGAATTTCAACCAGGCAGGTAACATAAAACCTTCATCTTTTGAAACCCATCTTTTTAAAGCAGCATAATATGCAGAATTAGGCACTTTCTTCATAGTAAGTAAGTGTTTATCTATGGCATCCAGAAGATCTTGGTTTTTACCTTTGGTTGTTGCAAAATACAAGGTTGCTGGTTCAAAAACAACACCTGTATCTACCAGACCATACTGTTTACAATGCCTTCTGCCGTATAGATAATTGGAAACAGCACAATCTGCAATACCGTTGGCAACAGCAGCAAAAGCTGCATCAAAATTATGAACTTTTATGATTTTAACTTTCAGACCAAAACCCTTAATCCATGATTCAATTACATTTTGTTGAATGGATTTTTCCAGCACCGCTATAGAATGACCGTCAAGATCAAGTATGGAATTGATTTCTAAACCTTTACGAGTATAAATTTGAGACCAAGAAGATAGAACCGGTTCTTTATGAAAATCCAAATCTTTTTCTCGGGTTGGAGAAATTGCCACATCTGGCATTAGATCTAAATCCCCTTTCGCCACACGATAATAGATTGCATCAAAGCTACCCTCATAATATTCAAGTTTCCAATCCTCTTTAGCTGCAATTGCTTCTAAAATATCAATAAAGATACCCGCTGGCTTACCAGAAGGTTCAATAAACATCTTGGGGTCATTTTGAGAAATACCTACTTTAACAGTTCTGGTTTGAGCTAATAAGAACCCAGATAAAAATAGAAAGATTAACATACACCATATCTTAAGCCAACCTGTCAATTGATCATCTTTCTGACGGTTGCTTCTAAAAATCATAGTATCCTCCTCAGATTACCTTTTTGTACCGATGTTACTGAAAAGACATTGGATTCATAAGAAAATGACAAAAAGTCATTCTCCAAAAGAGGAATATATCCTTATGTATACATATATAATAAAGTAAAAAAACAAAAAGCCAAATAGTTCTTGACGATTGAATGATGTGTAAAAATTGGCTTTAATAATGTGGAAGAATGATATCTTATTGTTCCACACACAATAGAGTTACACGGTTACCGAAAAATTATCCAGTAACTTAAGTACTGTAGCTCAGAGAGTTGACGAGGAAATCAACCAACCAGTTAATAATACAAAGATGTTTTAAAAGGTAGATATGAATAAAGTTTTTTATCGACCCCTGATTATAGTAGTTATAGCTGTAATATTAGTGGAGTTAATAGCAAGGGTTATTCCAGATTCGGATAATAAAATATTTCCTATTAAGAAACTGTCTTGGCTGGAATCTATAGAACCGAAAGATACGATAGAACCTACAGATACAATAGTAGTTAAAGAAGCTACTGCAATTCCCAACAATTTATTACCCTTACAGCCATTTATACAGAAGATGAATAACTCAGCTAAAAGCATAAGAATTGCCTATTATGGCGATTCTATTATTGAAGGGGATTTGATAACAGGGAAACTAAGACAAGAATTACAATCAGTCCATTCTGGTTCAGGAGTTGGGATGATTGGTATTACCTCAATTGTATCTGGTTTTAGGCAAACTATAAAACATAAATTTTCTCGTAATTGGGAAAGTATTTCTTTTATGAGTACCGGTAGAAATAATATTCCTCTTGGAATAACCGGTTACACTTATATTCCGCGTAATTACTATATTGCAGAGAAAGTTATAGAACCCTTACAACTTGATAGTTTAGCTGTTTTGGATACCTCACAAGTAGTTAGTCCAAAACCTCATAAAGAAAGTGAGCGTTTTTATGTAGATTATAATCCCTGGGTAGAATATACTGCCACAACCACTGCTGGTGGAGCACCAAATTTTAAGCGTATTCGTTTATTCTACAGTCATGCGGCTGATAGTAGTTTTGTGAAAGTTTCATATGATGGTTCTCCTTTTGTAGTTCGCTATTTAAATAATCAGTCCGGAGTGCAGATGTTAGACCTTAGTCCAGCAGTTTCTTGTAAAAAAGTTCGTTTGGAATTCAGTGCTTATGACCCTCTGCACATTTATGGAGTTAGTTTTGATGAACCTACAGGTGCTTATATAGATAATTATCCGATTCGAGGTTATTCAGGAATGTTCTTTCAGCGTATTCGCTCTGATATCCTTTCCGGATTTCAAAAGCACCTAAAATATGATCTTGTAATTTTACATTATGGAGTAAATGTATCCAATTATCAAATTCGGGACTACAGTTATTACGAACGAGGGATGAAAAAGAGCATAGCTCATATTCAAAAAGCGCTTCCGGGAGTTCCAATTTTACTCATCAGTGCTCATGATAGAAGTATAAAGCAGGGTTCTGAGTATATAACTTCTCCTGATATTCCCTATTTAGTGGCAACTCAATCAAATGTTGCTAAAGAGACAGGTTGTGGATTCTGGAATCTTTTTGCAGCGATGGGTGGGATTAATTCTATGCCAAAATATGTAAATCATAAACCTCCATATGCTGGAAAGGATTATACTCATTTTACCCGGGCAGGAGCAGATCATATTGCTGAAATGCTTCTAATCTATTTGAGAGGACACTAATTGTCAAAGCGTTTTTTCCTCTCTGTTTTAATTCTGGCCTTAGCTTTTTTGATGCTACAAAATAATAGCCGCGCAGAAGATAATATAACAGTTGATAACACAACAGAACTTTTTACTGAAGAGGAATATCCTTCTGATATGGATACTTTGGAAGAATTTATTCAAAGCTACTATCTGCTTCTGGAAAGCAACGAATACTTGAAACAGTTCAAGTTCATTAATCCAGAGAAAAATTATATATCGGGTGATAAAAAAGCGTTGCAAAGTTTTTATGAAAAATTGCTGGAGTTGCGTAGTGGATTAAGAGATAGAGTAACTATTTATCAAATAGGTGATTCCCATATCCAATCTGGGTATTTTTCTGGAACAGCAAGAACTTCATTACAAAAATATTTCGGCAATTCAGGTAGAGGGCTTATTTTCCCTTTACGCTTAGCAGGGACTAATCAACCGGATGATTATAGAATAACGGCCAGCGGGGCTTTCAGCCGTTCAAATTCCGAGCGTGGTTTAAGTGGTTACGCTTTGAATGCTAACAACGGAATGTGTCTGGAAATTACTACAAACAATTTTTTCAAAGGCGATAATAGCTTTAACACAGTTAGTATGATTACTGCGATGCCCGGTTTGAAACCAAAAATTGATTTAGCGGAAAAGAACATCAAAGAGTATTCTATTAAAGCTGGAAATTATTTTTACAGCAGAGTTTCCTGGGATAAAGCAGTTACCAAAATTAAACTAACACTTGCGGGAGAACCTTCCACTTTATTTGGAATCTCTCTGGAAAATAATCAACCGGGATTACTTTATCACTCTTGTGGAATTAATGGAGCAAGTTTTTATAATTTAACAGCTCAATCAACCTTATTTGAACAAATAGGGCTATTGAATCCGGATTTAATTATTATTTCTTTGGGGACAAACGATGCTCAGGGCACCTATCGAAACGAAGTTTTCAGCAAAAATCTTATTTCTTTTATGGATAAATTGAAACAATATAATCCTGAAACACCGGTTCTTTTTACTTTACCACCTGATTCGTATAAACGGGGCAAGCATAATAGCGATTTAGATAAAGTGGAAAAAGTGATTATCGATTATGCCAAAGAAAATCACTATGCATGGTGGAATTTAAGCATAGTGATGGGTGGCAACAATAGTGTTCAAAAATGGAGAAATCAACAAATGGCAGCTAATGATATGCTTCACTATACTCCCAAGGGTTATATGCTGCAAGGTTATCTCTTCTATCAGGCATTCATAAAAAGTTATAAGAGTTTTAGCGAAAAAGCAGGTTAAGAATAAATTATGCCTCCCTTAATTCAAAACATCCTTAATAGTTTAGTTTACGACCCACAACAGCCGTTGCTTTTCCATAGCACCTTTTTTCTATTTTTCTTTATTGTAGTCCTTCTTTTCTATCCATTGGTTGTGAATAAGGTAAAAGTCCGTACCTGGTATTTGATGTTGGCTTCCTTGTATTTTTATTACAAAACCAGCGGTAGTTTCATTATTTTACTTATCATAACCTCCCTAATCAATTTTGGCTTGGGTGCACTTATTTATAGAGCTAAAAGCAAAGCAGGAAAACGATTTTATCTTATTCTTAGCATTGTATGGAATTTAGGTTCGCTGGGTTATTTCAAATATACTAATTTCGTCATATCTACTGTTAACCAGATTTTTGATGGTCAGCTACCTTTATATGATATCGTTTTACCTGTAGGTATATCATTTTTTACTTTCCAAACCTGGAGTTACACTCTGGATATTTATTTTGGTAAGCTTGAACCGCTCAAGAGTTTTGTGGATTTCACTTTTTTTGTATCTTTCTTTCCACAGCTGGTTGCAGGACCAATTGTCCGGGCAAGTTATTTTATTCCCCAAATTCATAAGAAGTTAAGTTTAGATAAGGATACAATTGCCAAAGCTCTTGTATTAATCTTTTCCGGATTACTGAAAAAAGGTGTTATCGCAGATTATTTATCTATCAACTTTGTTGACCGCATCTTTGAGAATCCAGCACTATTTTCCGGTGTGGAAAATCTTTTAGGAGTTTATGCCTATGCCTTACAAATATATTGTGATTTTAGCGGTTATTCAGATATTGCCATTGGTTTGGCAGCTCTTCTTGGTTTTTCTTTGCCGGTAAACTTTATTACTCCCTATCGGGCAACTTCGGTAACCGATTTTTGGCGCCGTTGGCATATATCTCTTTCCACATGGCTAAGAGATTATCTTTATATTCCTTTGGGGGGAAACAGAAAAGGCAAACCCAGACAGTATTTAAATCTAATGATAACAATGCTTTTAGGTGGTTTGTGGCATGGAGCATCTTGGAATTTTGTTTTTTGGGGTGGAATTCATGGTATCGCTTTAGTGCTGGATAAAATGATTCTAAAGTTAAAAATTATGCAAACCAAAGTGATGAAATTTGTGGGAGTGATAGTAACTTTCCATTTTGTTTGTTTTGGTTGGATATTTTTCCGTTCTCCCGATTTTTCCGTCGCTTGGTTAATATTGAAACGCATTTTTACTGATTTTCACGGAAATATATTCTTTCAATGGATCAGTCAATACCATATATGTGCTGCCTTAATTTTGCTCGGGTATATATTTCACTGGATGCCAGAAGCTTACAACAATAATCTGGAAAAATTCTTCCGAAAATGCCCATTAGTTCTACAATCATTGTTGTTAGCATTTCTTATCTGGGTTCTCTTTCAATTCCGTTCGGCAGCAATCCAACCTTTCATTTATTTTCAATTTTGAGGAGATGATTTATGCCTTATCTAATTAAACCCTCGTTAAAAAACTATTCTTGGGGTGATATAAAATATATTCAAGAGCTAATTGGTGCTCTGGATATGACAGGAAAACCCTTAGCTGAAGCATGGTTCGGAGCACATCCTCAATCACCATCTCTTATTATAACTGAAGAAGGTGAAATCCCTATGGATAAGTTATTGGAAACATATCCGGAAAGTATGTTGGGTAAAAATCAGGGTAATAATCTACCTTTTTTATTTAAAATCCTTGCGGCTGCCCAACCACTTTCATTACAAGTACACCCGGATAGGCAAACTGCACAATATGGCTTCCAAAAAGAAGAAGAGGCAAGAATACCAATAACTGATCCTAATCGTATTTTTAAAGACCCTAATCCAAAACCAGAACTAATCTGTGCCCTTACACCTTTTATTGCTATGTGTGGATTTAGACCTTATGAAGAAATCATTCGCAATTTCCAAATCCTGGGGATAGATAATCTCTGGCAGGCATTATCTTCTTTCCAGAAGAAACCTTGCTCTAAGAATCTACAGGAGTTATTCAACCATATATTAGCAAGCGAGCCCTCTCAATTGGAAACAACTCTCTCTGCTATGGAAAATTGTAAGAATAATATTAGCCCAAAATTCAGGTTCACCTGCCAGATTTGTAAACATTTAAATGAATTCTATCCACAAGATAGCGGTGTACTTAGCCCTCTTTTACTAAATACCTTCACCCTGCAACCTGGTCAGGCTATATTTTTGGAACCTGGGATTTTGCATTCATACATCCAGGGTGCTGGCATTGAAATTATGGCAAATTCGGATAATGTTATTCGGGGAGGGCTAACCCCAAAGCATATAGATAGAGATATCCTTTTTGCTATAACTCGCTTTGAAACCTATCTTCCCAAACTTTTACATCCCCATCTTAAATTGAATGAACTTGTTCCCTATCCTAATCCTGCAGAAGAATTTCATCTCTACCGTCTTATCTTGGAAGGTAATTACATTTTAACAAACCAATATAAACCTATGCTTGTTTTTTGCTTCCGGGGTTCATTGAACACTGAAAGCGGATTATCATTACAAAGAGGAAAAGCAATGTTCATCCCCTCTGAAGAAAAAATGCTTCAAATTTCCGGTTCTGCTGATCTTTTTATAGCTTCAACTTATTGAAGTCTAAAATTGAAACTCCACTCCAAAAGTAAAGGATTCAATTACTTCATCATTACCTTTAATTTTACCGTCACAATTGATATCTGTATAGAATTCGCTGTATTTTCCAATTAGATTTGCATTATCGGATAATGAATAAACTAAGCGTCCTGAAATGTAAGCGTTTTCATTACGTAGATATCGGAAATTTATATAGTTAGTATTGGTTTGTGAATAGTATATAGTTGCTTCTTTCAATTTGGGAATCATATATGGATTTATAGTAATACTACCCCATAGGGATTTTCCCAGAAAGTTATTCTTCCCATACATATCTTGATAGGCGATTTTGGGATAGATGAAATCAAAGAGATTAGCGCGTAAATAGCCAAACCAGCCAAGAGAAGCTTCAACATTCTCCAAATTGGATTCTTTGGTAGTTAAGAACCAATACTGGCTTCCGCTTTCCTCCAAAACTATATGTTTCACTTCAGCTCGCTGCTGATCATATTGTTTATCAAAATATCCTGGAATAAATTGATCACCAAAATTACGGAATTCCACTTTTGCGTCAAAAATGAAGAATTTGCTGCTAAACCCGGGAAAAATCATTCCAGTCCCGTAACCGTCGATTTTGGCTAGTTCACCATAATTAACCAAGTTAAAATGGTCGGTTTCAATTAAAGGTAACTGATAATCTGCACTGTAGATTAGAATTTCATCCTTTTTATTATACGCGGCTGCTGTATCGGGGAATATAACAATATCCAAATTATAACCCTGAGCGATATCTTCAATTCCAGGAAAGTTTTGTGCTATATAAGGGTTATAATCAGGATGGTCTAAAATACCATCTCCGTCTATGTCTATATCATCTTCATCCGCAATGCCATCATTATCAGTATCTAAATATCGCATTTTATCTTTGGGAAATTTATCGTAAATATCAGGAATATGATCACCATCTTTATCTTCATATTTAGCATTTTGATCACGGTCTATTCCAGCATTAACTCCTAACCGCAATTTTTCTAGTAAAGGAATGTTGGTTGCTGCCAAAGGTTGAATATGCACTCTTCCTGCTAAAATTTCATTCTTGCGAATGTTATGGGAGTATGCTTCAAAACCAAGACCTGATATATTGGTATTAACACCTATATAACCCCCTACATTTTTCACACTTGGATAGAGTATCATATTGGAATAATTGTTGAAAATTAAACCATTACCCAGCGTATAACTTGGAATGCTACCAATTTTAAAATAGAAGGGATCATTCCGTTGCGCAAATCTAATATATAAAAATTTATTTACATAATCCTGCAATTCATCCCAATCCTCTTTACGAACATTACCTTCAGCATCAATAATCAGATCAATATCCAGACCAATTCCGAATTTACCAATCTGAAGTTCTGGTTGTAAACGAATCTGGGAATAGGTTCGATTATCAATTGTTACTGTACCAACTGCGCCACCCATACCCCATTGAGTTCCTTCCGGATATTCCGATTCTTCTTCTGGCATAGAATCTCCAGGAATATTTGTTTCCTCACTACTAACTTGCCCTAGTAAGAAAACAGGTAATATAATCAATACCAAAAACAAATATTTTTTCATCTTTATCTCCTTGGCTTAAGTATCATTACAATTTATAATAAGCGCTTTTAGGAAAATGTCAAGCAAAATCGTGCTTCCAGGATTTTATACACTACACTAGAACTTTCTTTTAATCGCTACCATTTTGATAGTCAAAGCGAAACAAGCATCAGTTTTAATTCAGTATCAATTCCACAATATTTACAGGTAAGGAATCCTGGTATGAGTAGGGCTGCTTTATTTGCATACCAAAAGCATCAATAATTACATTCCCTTTGACAGAGTATTTGATTTCACCTTTAATCGCACCTTTCACAGCACCAAAAATGGATTTCAAGTTATTTAGTTGAAATACCATTATCCCATCTTGTGAGAAGATATTTTCATTGAATTTCAGCTGGTTTTTCAGGTTTCCCGTTCCAGCTAATTTATCATCAATATAAATCTCAGCAGGAAAACCTTTTAAATTATAAGTAAGGCCATAAGGATTCAAAATAATAAAATGGATATGTAATTCGGTTTGACCGATGCTCATCTTCTCCACGCTGGTTTTCGTGATTTTAAACAGATTCTGGGTACCTACACTGAATTTGGGAATAATATTTTTTAATTCTTCTTTCAAATCCAGCTCGTAAGGCTCATCAAAATAGAATTTTTTGCTAAGACCCTTAACTTTGCCGTGTCCTTTACCTACAATGAAAAATTGAACTTTCTGGTTAAGCGAACTAATCATTCTCACTACCGGACGCGTTTCCAGCTCAACATTAAAATTTATACACATAGCTGCCTTTTTGGGTATTTCCACAACTTTCTCTAAATTAGCATAACCAACTTTGTCACGGTCTTTATTCAGTAACTCTACTTCCAGTTTATCCAGTTTCAGTTTATAGCAATTGGGATTATTCACCATAAGGGATATTTTTATTGTGCTTTTATCAGGGGTTATTGAAACAACTTTCACATCTTGAATTTTAGTAACTGTTGGACTTTTGAAAAGTTTACAGGAACTAAGAGAAATTAGAACAAAGCATAAAGCTATTATTTTAACTATGTTTTTCATTTTAATCCTCCTGTAGATTGATTTTCATACTGTTGAAACCATATTTCTAGGGCAACAACATTATATAACATTTCCACCTGACTGTTATCTCCCCCTAAATATTTATGCCAAAAATGATTAATCTTGGGCAAATTCCATAATCCTCTCTGCCTAAAGGTACTACTGGCAAAAATATCTGATATATAGGGTTTTAATTCTTGTTTCATCCAACTCTGATAAAATGGTGAAGAAAAAATCCCTTTATCTGTGCGCTGATAAATCTCTTCCGGAATCAGTTCTTTCATTGCAGCCCGATGAATTACTTTTGTATAAGGGGGTTTAACTTTATATTGAGAAGGAAGCGAAAAAACAAAATCAACTAAACGATAGTCCAGAAAAGGAACTCTGCTTTCAATAGAATTCGCCATTGCCATCCTGTCTTCAAAATGCAACAGAGTTTGCAGAGAAGTAGTATGCACCATATTATATAAGAAATTGGAAAGCCGCGAAGCTTTTATATCTACTATCTTTTTTAATATCTGCTCACCACAGGAAATTTCAGCTTCATTTGTAAAAGAACGCGTGAAAGGTTCAAACCGGTAATAGCAAAACTCCAAATTATATAGTGAGGATTCTGGTAAAAAAGTAGAAAGCACTATTTTGCTCAGCTTGGAAAATGCCCGATTGTCTTTTTTCAAATATCCCGGAAGTTCTTTTCCTAGTCTACTAATATGCACACCTCTTATCAGATCAGCAAAATAGCGATATAGAGAATGTCTGTACCCAGCAGATAGCTCATCTGATCCCTGACCAGAGAGTATAACTTTAATCCCTTGTTTATGAGCTTCTTGCAAAACTGCATTTTGCGATACAAAACCTGCGGCTAAAGGTAGATCATTTAAGAATGTTAATTTCTCCCATAAATCTATAGCATCATTAGCTTTAGGGCTAATCAAATATGAAGCACAGGAAGTTTCTTTAATAATTTTCTCTATCCACTTGCGTTCATCCAATTCTGGAGGGAAAGCATAGTAAGATGAAAATGTTTTAAGCGGCTCTTTCTTTTGATGCACTGCAGAACACACGATTGCAGAAGAGTCCATTCCTCCCGAAAGAGTTGCTCCAATTTCTACATCACTGCGAAGTTGTAGAGCAATGGAATCTAGAAAGATATTTCGATATTGCTCAACTGCTTCATTAAAAGATAGCTGAGAAGTTTCGAAACTTGTTATATCCAAATCATAATATTGTTTTACAATAACCTTACTGTTAGTTACTATCAAATTATGTCCCGGTTTTAAACAGTGTATATTCTGCCAATAGGTCTCATCATCATAAACCAGCATAGAATTTATCTTCATACTACGCCATATCATTGCTTGGTTTAGAGTTTTGTCTATCGGAGTGAGCATAAGTTGCTTAATTTCACTCCCCCAATATAAAACTCCATTCTGAACCGCATAATAAAATGGTTTTATCCCATAGCGATCACGACTACATAATAGCAAGTTCTTTTTCTCATCCCATAGAGAAAATGACCACATTCCGTTAAAATGCTGCACGCAATTTTCACCCCAAAAGTGATATGCTTTTATTATTACTTCTGTATCGCTCTGACTACAAAATTTATAGCCCTTCTTCTTTAGCTCTTCACGCAGTTCAAGATAGTTATAAATTTCTCCATTATAACAAATTGCTATGCCCAGTTCCTTATCATACATCGGTTGATGACCAATCGGTTTCAATTCCAATATACTCAATCGGCGGAAGCCCATTCCCAAGATTATGTTCTCTGCTCCAACTGTCTTTCCCACAGCTTTTTTAGAAAGGTTATCTAAAGTAGTTATTTCTGAATTAAATAAAGGATATAACGATTTTATTTCCTCCGTTGAATCCATTCCTGAATAAGATCTGATTCCATTTTTATCCTTTATTAGATAGCCCTCATCATCAGGACCACGATGCTTGATTGCTTCAGTCATTTTCTTTAATAGAATTGCCTTAGCTCCGTTTTGTCTATAACCACCCTCTATTTTTACTAAATTATCTATGTCGTTACTTAAACCTGCTGGTTCTGTATTTAATATACCTTTTTTTCCAGTTACTTCAGTTAAAATAACTGTCTCTTTACTAAAATTATATATACCTGCTATTCCGCACATTCATACTCCTTATTCTATATTATCATTTTACCATTGCTGGTTTGAAGTCAAGATATTTGAATTACTTTTCTATCCAACAATCTATCGATACATCCCATGTTCTCTTTTGCTGAACAGCTTAGGCATCACTTTTTCTCGAATTTTATTTCAGCATCAATATATTTTCACTATCTATAAGCAACTCTATTTCAACTCTGATAAAATCAATGCAGAATGAGGTAATATATAATTCCTCTCTGCTATCTTCCCTAAAAGTAATATTGAGGATTCTGGGATATCAATAGCTATTGATTCTGCTTCGGTATTCAAGAAAACCAGAATTTTTTCACCTTTCAATTCCCGCTGAAAAGCAATTATTTTATCTGGAGCTGGGATAAAAGCAAAATGTCCTTCACAAAGAGTAGGATGAGCTTTACGGATAGAAATTAGTTCTTTATAGAAGTTTCTTAAGTCACCAGCTACCGGATTATTTTCCCAATTCCAGTTAAAAGGTCTTCTATTATCAGGATCTTTGCCTCCTTCCATAGCAATTTCATCTCCATAATAAATATGAGGAGCTCCAATAAAACACATCTGAAAAGCAATTGCTAGTTTCAGGCGTTTAACATCTCCTTTACTTATCTCAAAAATCCTGGGTGTATCATGGCTCCCTAAAAGATTCATCATTGCCTTTAAGGAATGGAAAGGATATAGAGCGAGTCCGGATTCTATTTTTCGGCAGAATTCTTCCTTATTTAGCAAGCTAAGAATAAAGAACTCGATTACCGGATTTTTAAAGAATGCATAATTCATCACGGAATCGAAATAGAGAGGCGAAACCCACTGTCTTGCTTCATACCAGATTTCACCAACTATCCAAGCATCGGGTTTAGCTTTTTTTACTTCCTTGCGAAACAGTTCCCAAAACCAGAAAGGAACTTCATCTGGAACATCTAACCGGAAACCATCAATCCCAATATCAATTAACCACCAGCGAACAGTAGACATCAGATAATCAACCAAAGCTGCATTAGGATGTGCTTCCTTTATATTGCGAACAGCATTTTCTTCAGGATGCGGTAGAGCAAGGTCATAATTCAAATCCGGCATATCTTTAATACCCCACCAACATTGATAATAATCTTTAGGATTAAAATCCGGAGGAAGAGGTTTGGGTAGAGGCCATTTTTTCCAATCATACCAATTCCAGTAAGGGGATTTTGGACCTTTTTCAACGCAATCACGAAAAGCCCAAAATGTCTCTCCCGTATGATTAAAAGCTACATCCAGAATGATTCTTATTCCTTTTTCGTGAGCTAGCTTTACAAAATCTATCATTTCCTGAGTAGTAGCAAAATGGGGATCGATACTATGATAATCTGCGCTGTCATACTTATGATTAGATTTCGCTTGCCACAGCGGATTGAAATAAATAACATTTATACCTAAATCAAGTAGATAATCAAGCTTTTGTTTAACACCTGCGATATCACCCCCATAAAAAGAATAAAAATCCGGCACCCCCTTTTTTTGCCAAGGACTTTGTTTCAAGCCATTGATATCATACCAATCATCTACCATATGATAATATTCCTTTTCGGGAGAAAGAATTTTACTGGAGGAAGGTGGAGTTCTACAATCCTCATAATACCATTCTCTGAAATCGGGATCGTTATCCTTATTTCCATTATAAAAGCGATCGGGAAATATCTGATAAATTATACTGTGGCCAACCCAATCTGGAATGGAAAAAATGGAGATAGCTTTTAGTTCTATTTCAATAGGAGTTATATCTTCTTCAGCTTCAGAAAAGCCCTCAGCTCCGAAAAACAGAAACATATTCTGATATTGGATTTTTAGGCGAAAAGTAAAAATGCCACAATGTTCGAATAAACAATAAAATACCTCATATAAAGGAGTTTGGCCGATGTGTGCAAGCTGAATTTGCTGATTATTATATAGCAGATAAATTGCATCTGACAATTCTGGATACCAGAAGAAACGCAACTCATAGCTATTTTCCTTTGAACGAAAGAATTGATAAAACTTTTCTGGAGTTTTATTCGCGAGTTCAGCCATTATATCTTCCCAAGTTATTACTTCCGTAACAGGTTCAACAACCAACAGAGAATTATATCCTCCAAAACCATCAGGAACCTTTTTGGGATTATTTTCATCCAGAATCCAGGAACCATCTACTACAAATTTATATTGATAAACTCCTGGTGGAAGTTCTAAGGCAAGATAATGTACTCCCCCCTTTTCTTCCATAGAGATAATTTCCCAGGAACTAAAATCACCTGCAATACCAACTGAATGTTTTCCTGCCGTGGGCGGAGCATAACTGAAACGCTGATAACTCATAATGCCTGGCTTTTATCTGTTTTTCTTTTAGTTGATACTTTGCGAGGTCTCATTTCTGTTTCTAATCCAGTTAAGGAATTTGAAGAAAGTTCCTTTTCTTTTTGCATGTGATATTGTAAATGTATACCGGTTGCAGAATTGGGACAATTAATAAGGTCTTCAGGAGTTCCACAACATATTATCTTCCCACCTTCATCACCACCTTCAGGTCCTAAATCAATTATCCAGTCAGAAGATTTTATCACATCCATATTATGCTCAATCACGATAACTGTATTCCCCATTGCCACCAATTTTTTCAGAACCTTCAATAGTTTATTAATATCGTCAAAGTGAAGTCCCGTTGTTGGTTCATCTAACACATAAAGAGTATTACCTGTAGACACTTTACTAAGTTCCCGAGATAGTTTTATGCGTTGTGCTTCGCCTCCAGACAGAGTGGGAGAGGGTTGACCCAATTTAAGGTAATCGAGACCAACCTGTTGTAAGGTCTTCAGTTTACTTTTTATAGCAGGAATGGCATCAAAGAACTCGATTGCTTCCTGCACATCCATATCGAGCACTTCAGCAATATTTTTCCCCTTATAGCGAATAGAAAGTGTCTCCTGATTATACCTTTTTCCTTTACAGACCTCACAGGTTACAAAAATATCAGCCATAAAGTGCATCTCAATCTGTTTTACACCTGCACCTTCACAGGCCTCACACCGTCCACCTTTTACATTAAAGGAAAATCTGCCAGGTTTATATCCTCGTATTTTAGAAGCAGGTAACTGAGCAAAAAGTTGGCGAATCGGATCGAATAATTTAACATAGGTAGAAGGATTGGAACGAGGGGTTCTGCCTATAGGTTGTTGATCTATTGTAATTATTTTATCTATATATTCAATCCCGCGTATTTCATCCATCTTACCAACTTTATGCGATGTATGATAAAAATGATTATGTAGATAGGGAGATAAAGTCTGATTTACTAAGCTGCTTTTTCCACTTCCAGATACACCTGTTACACACACAAAAAGTCCCAGAGGAATGTCTACATTAAGATTTTTCAGGTTATTGTGCCTCGCATTGATAATGCTAAGCTTTCTTGCATCAGGTTTTATTCTTTTTTCGGGAGTCGGGATTTTAATACTTCCCGAAAGATATGCTCCAGTTAAGGATTTTGGATGGTGCATAATTGTTTCCAAATCCCCTGAAGCCACAATTTCCCCTCCAAAAATTCCGGCTTTGGGTCCAAAATCTACAATTTGATCTGCTGTGCGTATTGTATATTCATCGTGTTCAACAACTATTACAGTATTACCTAAATCTCTAAGCTGCAAAAGCATAGAGACAAGTTTAGAAATATCTCTTTGGTGTAAACCTATGCTGGGTTCATCCAAAATATACATCACACCAACTAATTGACTGCCAATTTGACTAGCTAAACGAATGCGTTGAGCTTCACCTCCAGAAAGAGTGGGAGACCTTCTATCCAAAGTTAAATAATGCAAACCGACATTCTTTAAAAAGCTCAAACGGTTCTTTATTTCTTTCAAAACTTCTTCAGCAATCAGCAGTTCATTTCCTTTCAAATGAAGACCAGCAAAAAAGTCATATGCTTCACTGATGCTCATTGCTGTTATGTCACTGATATTTTTACCAGCAATTTTTACTGCAAGGGATGCCGGTTTCAATTTGTTTCCATTGCAAGCAGGGCAAGGTTTATCACCGATATATTGAAGATAATATCGGCGCATTTCTTCAGATGTTGTTTCGTTCATTCTTCTTTCCAGCTGAGGAACTACACCCTCAAAACGCATTAAGAATTCACCTCTGCCATTTTCATTCTGCCAGGAATTTTTGAACTTTTTACCTTTGGAACCATATAGAATAAGCTGTTTAACTATTTCCGGGAGATTCTTCCAGGAAGTAGAAAGGGAAAAATCAAAAGCTCTTGCAAGATTCTTTACTGTATTCATTGTCCAACTATGTTGTTTAGCCTCTAGACGTCCCCAGGGAGCAACAGCACCTTCCATAATACTCAATCCAGGATCACTAATTACCAAATCTGGATCAAATTCAAGTTTATAACCCAGCCCTCCACAAAGAGTACAAGCACCAATGGGACTATTGAAAGAAAAACTCTGAGGTGATAGTTCTTCAAAACCAATATGACAATGGGGACAAGCATTTTGTGCTGAAAGAATAACTTCTTGTTTTTCTTCTGGATAATCAATTTTAATTATCCCATCTGCCAGTTTTAAAGCTAATTCCAAAGAATCGGAAAGACGACTTTCAATGCCTTCTTTAATAACTATGCGATCCACTACTACATCTATATTGTGCTTGCTTTTTTTATCCAGAATAATATCTTCTTCCAAATTGCGCAGCTGCCCATTGATAATCACGCGCACATAACCTTCCTGACGAAGCATTTCTAATTCATCTTTATGTTCACCTTTTCGATTTTGTACAAGGGGAGCAAGGATTTGCAATTTTGTTCCCGTTTTATTTTGCATCAGATGTTCAATCATCTGATCAATAGTCTGCGACCCAACAGGCCTACCACAATTGTAACAATACTGTTTTCCAATTCGAGCAAATAGGACTCTTAAATAGTCATAAATTTCAGTAACAGTTCCAACTGTAGAGCGTGGATTTTTACTTGTGGTTTTTTGTTCTATAGAAATTGCAGGAGAAAGACCTTCAATGTAGTCAACCTTAGGTTTTTCCATCTGCCCTAAAAACTGCCTTGCATAAGCAGAAAGAGATTCTACATAACGACGTTGGCCTTCTGCATATAGTGTATCGAAAGCCAAAGATGATTTTCCCGAACCGGATACACCTGTAAAGACCACAAGGGTATTGCGTGGAATTGTTAAATCTATATTTTTTAGATTATGTTCCTGAGCACCTTTAATAATAATAGCTGTTTTCAAATTTCACCTCATTTTAGGGCAAGTCTTTTCTCATTTGGCTGGCTGTCAAATGAAAAAAAAATGACGACTGTTTCAGAATGAAAATGTATAATAGAGACATATATCCAGTAAGAGGATTATATGTTATGAGTGATCAGTAACGAAATAATTTTTTCGCTTCCTTACTTCGTTTATTAACAGTGAGTATTAATTATAATCGAATCCCCATCAATTTACTCTATTTGCTTTTTCTCCATAATCGATTATAATTATTTTATGAACACAGGTAAAAAAAAGAGAGGGAAATATGTGGAAATTTTTTATGAACATTTCGCTTTTAGTACTTCTATTATGCCCAGTTTATATTATGGGTAATTATCCCAAATTATCCTGTTATTATCTTGATTGTTTTATGAGTGACCAGAACAGTCAACTAGTATCCGCACTTTCAAAATATGATTTAGTAATTCTGGATATGGAAATGAGTGAAATCAATCCTACCGCTTTACTAAGTATAAGGCAACTAAACCCCAATGTAAAACTGCTGGCTTATATGACCTGCCAAGAAATTAGTACAAATATTCCCAATCCAATTTATCAGCCCCTTCGCTATTCCTTAAGAAACTCAATTCAAGATGAATGGTGGTTAAGGACGGCAACAGGAGAACATACTTCTTTTTGGCAAGGAACCTGGATGTTAAATTGTACTCCTTTTTGTCCTGAAGTAAATGGATTTACCTGGATAGAACATTTTGCAGATTTTATTAATAACAATGTTCTTAATAATCCCCTTTGGGATGGTTTTTTTATAGACAATTGCTGGTCTATTGTCCCCTACGAGATTGCCAATATTGATTGTAATAATGACGGGATAGTTGATAACAGGGATTGGCTTGATAGTCAGTGGATATTGGGAATGGAAGCAATGTTAAATCAATTTAGAATTCAAAATCCCACTAAGATTCTAATCGGAAATGGAGGTTATGAATATGGACAATATCTTAATGGAGTTATGTTTGAGGGCTGGGACTATAATAATCCTAATTTTGAATTTGGTTACGACTGGTCAACATTTATGAATATGTATAATAACATAGAAGATACATTCGTCCCGCCAGTAATGAATATCATTCAAGCTATGGAACCAAATGGGTTTCTTGCTGATATTTCTCATTTTCGCTTTACTCTTACAACGGCATTGATGGGTTCTGCTTATTATGCAATTGATCTTGGCCCTTCTGATCATTCTGATACATGGTGGTTTGATGAATATGATAGTGATTTGGGCGAGCCATTAGAAGGTTTTGTAAATCCCCAAATTTCAGACCAGCCGAATTTGTTGATTAATGGTGAAATGAATTCTAATTTAGCGGGTTGGGAATTGGCATTTGTATCACCCACTACAGGATATTTACAAAATGGATTTGAAAATAATAATTCATTTGCAATATGTAATGTCACCTATGCGGATGGAAATGATTACAGCGCTCAATTTATGCAATATAATAATCCCAATATGGATTTTCAATACGGTAATAGATATCTGGTTACTTTCAAAGCAAAATCTGCTCAGCCCAGAACAATCAATTTTGTTATCTCAAAACATCTTGCCAACTGGGAATGGGTTATTCCTCATAGTATTCCAATTGAATTAAATACTGATTGGACTGATTATATTTTCTCTGTTACCTCTCAAAACACAAGCTTAAATCCTGATCAACTTCGCTTTTCCTTTAATCTTGGTAATGAACCCGGAATTGTATATTTTGATGACATAGGTTTACGCTTAATGGAGGAAGAATTACTTATGAGAGAATTTGAAAATGGATTGGTAATATGTAATCCGTATAACATAACTCTTACTGCAGAATTAACCCATCCTTGGTATCATCTTAATGGTAGTCAGGATCATATTGTAAACAATGGTCAAATATGCACTTCTGTATCTATACCCGCGTATGATGGAATTATTTTACGCAGAACTCCCCTTGCTATTTTTGATAGTTCAGAAAATATACCTCAAGTTCATATGTCTTTTTACCCTAATCCAGCAAAAGATAAAATAACCTTATATCTGGAAGCAACTATAAAATGTTCGGGGAGATTTAGTCTATACAACCTCAAGGGACAAAAGCTAAGAACAGAAATACTGCCAATTATAGATACAGGTAAATTAGAAGTTCCTCTCTCGCTTGTTGATAATAATAATAGACCTTTATCTAAGGGTATTTATATTGGCTCAGTAAAATTCGGTGAATTTACTCGTAATTTTAAATTACTAGTCTTATACTAATTATTTCGATGATGATAGTTAATAAGAATCGTTAGCAGAATTTGAGTTACTTTTATTCTCTGTTGAATTTGCCAAATTGAACCTGTTATCACAGAAGGACCCTTGAACAATTATGGACGAGGTAAGCGTAAGTCCCTTGTGAAATGAAAGATATAACGATATGAAAACCTGATTTAACTTTTTTACCTTTTCCCCATTGTTAAGCCTACGATTTTACTTGACAGGATAGTGGAATGCTTTATTATGTAATTATAGAGGTATAGATGAAGAGAATATTAATCCTAATCAGTATTCTGGCTTGCGCTGTTTGTCAGGTAGAAGCCATTTCTATATATGAAGTTCAGTTCACTTCTTCAAGAGGAAGCGATGGAACTTTTCCATCTCCATATATGGGTAAAGATGTTACTTTAGAAGGAATTGTTACTGCTACTGATTATCGAGAAGGCGGTTTTTTTATTAGTGAAAAACTAAATGGTCCCTGGAGAGGGATATTAATTCTGGATAGAAATGCTAAAGTTCAACGGGGTGATTATGTTAAAACTACTGGCACTGTTTCTGAATATTACGGGATGACCTGTCTCCAGAATATCTCTCAAAACAGAGTGCTCAGTACTAATAATCCTCTTCCTCAGCCCGTTCTTCTAACTACTGGTCAATTAGCTCATCCCGAGGAGGCAGAAGCATACGAGAGTGTATATATTCGTTTTTTAAATGTATCTACTATGGCAAATAAAAGCTCCAAAAACAGCTTAATGGTTACCGATGGCAGCGGAACCTGTTTTGTTCTTTGCAATTTATTTAATTCTCAGCGAAACAGCAAAATGTCAACCAATGCTCAATATGCTTCTTTAACAGGAATTGTTGTTTATGGATTCAGCCAGTTTGCCCTTGGTCCTATTACCCCTGCGGACTATAATATACTGCAGCCGACTTTCATCCAGAACCGTTCTTGGGGAAGAATCAAATCCATTTACAGATAAAATAAGAAGAAGAGGTGTCAATAATGAAAAAGATTTTTAAAAAGCTCCTTTTATTAGGTGGAACCGTAGCTGCTGCTCATTTTGGTTTCAAGGCATACAAAAAAATTAGCGGCACTGCCAAACTTGCCAAATCCCTGCCTGAATTTTTGAATAATGTCTATGGCGAAATGCCAGAAGTTAATGTTAACAACACTCTCAATTCGGTAAGAATCAGAGCTTTCTTCAGCCAGGAAATTTTAGATAAACATACCGACATCGATAATACTATCCGTGAATATATCGATGATTTCTATCCCGAAATTGCCAAGTGCTCTGTGGATATTACTATTATGCCCAAAATGGAAGAAACTGAAGAAACTGCAACCGAAGAAGAACCTGAAGAAAAAGAATAAGAAAACTAACTTTTACAAACTATAAACCCGGTTTTTTAGAGAACCGGGTTTTTTGTGTTGTGAATGCCATTAATAAAGAAATACTATAACCACCGCTCCTTTTTAATTTCAATTGGGCGGATGCTTGTTTTAATGTATCCTTACTTCCAAAACTATAATCATCATTAACTGATTTCACAATTTTCAAGTTGAGGTTTATGAAGTAAAATATAGCATTTATGGCAATTGGTACAGCGTATTGTAAATTCTTGTTAAGAAAAAGTGACCTGGATTTTATAATTTAACTCCAAGCTAATGATGTTTTATTGGGCAACATTCTTAACATATAAAGATTATCTTAAGCTAAACCTTACTTTCTCTTGCAAGTTAACCAGAAGTAACTCCTCATCCACCCAATCTTCACTCATCCTTAACTATGGGTTGAAGAGGAGAGGAGGAGGAGAGGAGTATGGGTTGTTGAAGTGTCCTAAAAAAGGTGGACTTGAGGCGTCCTAAATAAATTGATTCTGTATCTAGCATCGAAAATACTGAAAAGTAGAGATAATATCATACCAGGGATATAGGATATTTCTGTCCGGTAATATATCTTCAGATTTTATTCTACCGTAACACTTTTTGCCAGATTTCTCGGTTGATCCACATCCAAATTTTTCAGGTCTGCTACATTGTAGGCAAGCAATTGCAGAGGAATAACGGTTAAAAGTGGTTGTAGATTAGTTAAAGTATCGGGTATATAGATAACATTTTCCGATATTTTAGCAAGCTCTGTATCTCCTTCGGTAGCGATAGTTATCAAGCGTCCTTTGCGGGCTCGAACTTCTTGTAAATTAGAGTATATTTTATCATAGAGCGGATCTTTTGTAGCAATTGCGATCACAGGCATATTTTCATCTATTAAAGCTATAGGACCATGTTTCATTTCAGCAGCTGGATATCCTTCAGAATGGATATAGGAGATTTCTTTTAATTTTAAAGCTCCTTCCAAAGCAACGGGATAATTTATTCCTCTACCCAAATAAAGTGCATTAGTACAATCCTTAATAGTAGCTGCAATATTTCTGATATATTCGTTTTGAGCAAGGATTTTTTCTACCTTGGCTGGGATATTTTCCAACTCCTTAATATATTCCATCCCTTGGATTGGAGATAGATGATTCAATCTTCCTAAAAGGATTGCTAGCAAGGTCATAATAGTAACTTGAGAAGTAAATGCCTTGGTACTGGCTACTCCAATTTCACTTCCGGCATGGATATAAGTGCCCCCATCGCTTTCTCTGGCAATGGTACTACCAACAACATTTGTTATGCCTAAAACTCTGGCTCCTTTAGCTTTAGCTTCTCTTAATGCTGCTAAAGTATCTGCAGTTTCCCCTGATTGGCTAATTACAAATACTAAAGTATCTTCTGGAATAATTGGATTCCGATAACGATATTCAGAAGCATATTCTGCAAAAACAGGAATACGGGCAAGATCTTCAATTATGTATTTACCGATTAATCCTGCATAAAAAGAAGTTCCACAGGCAACTAAATGAACTTGTTTAACTTTTTTCAATTCAAAGCTAGGAATATGCAATCCCCCTAAGCGTGCAGTTCCAAGTTGTTGATTTATCCTACCTCGAAAAGCATTTTCTATAGTGATGGGTTGTTCGAAAATCTCTTTCAACATAAAGTGTTTGTATTCGCCTTTTTCTATAGCAGAAATATCCCAATCCACTACTGAAATTTCTGGTTTTACGCTGCGTTTATCCAAAGTAGTAATCTCAAAATTATCTTTTTTTACAATACATAATTCACCATCTTGTAAATAGATAACTCGTTTTGTATGAATTATGATAGCATTCACATCGCTGGTAATAAAATGTTCATTTTCACCAATCCCAATAATGAGCGGACTACCTTTACGCACTGCAATTAATTTATCCGGTTCTTTTATAGATATGACAACCAATCCATAAGTGCCTTCTACTCTTTTCATTGCCTCACAAACAGCATCTTCAAGAGTTGGTTCGCTAACTAAATACTGTTCTATTAGATGAACAATAACTTCTGTATCTGTTTCGCTTATAAAAGTATGCCCCAGTTCCAATAATCTATCTTTTAATATTTTATAGTTCTCTATTATGCCATTATGGACAATGGCAATTTCCCCTTTACAATCCAAATGAGGATGAGCATTAACTTCATTTGGTTCTCCATGGGTTGCCCAACGAGTATGTGCTATAGCAATATTTCCACTACATTTATTTGGTTCTGGCAAACAGCGTTCCAATTCGATAATTTTCCCTTGCCTTTTATATACTTGCAATTCATCTTTATGAATAAGAGCACAACCAGAACTATCATAACCTCTGTATTCTAACCGCTTAATTGCTTCTACAACAATAGGTAAAGCATTACGATAGCCAATATAACCAACTATTCCACACATACTTCTTCTCCTTGGGCAGTAACTTTATGAAAAGCATAAAGAGAGATAACAAAAACAACTAAAGCCGGTATAAATAACCAATAGTGTATATTATCCCCCTCCGATACTAAGAATTTAACCCAACTAGAATTGCTATATGTAACCAGTATAAAAGCTAATCCATTATTTATTATATGCGATAACATACTGGTATAAACTGAACCCGAACGCAAAGCCAAATATCCTAATAAAAAACCCAAAAGTAAAACCGGAACAAAACGAAAAGGATCAAGATGGAAAGCAGCAAATAGAATTGCACTGATAATTACTGCCCATTGTAAACCGTATTTTTCAAAAAAACGAATTAAAAATCCTCGGAATAAAAGTTCTTCACAAATTCCAGGCAACAAAGCTATTGCCAAAAAGACTTTCCAGGGAGCTTCATTCATATTAAAAAGCTGAGTAAGTGCCTCTGTGTATTTTTCCGGATAAGGAAAAATCGTATTTATTAGCTGTGACATGATAGATACAATTATCGAAGCAGATATAGCTATAAAAGGAACAAGGATAAGACCAGCTGGTTTGGGAGTTTTAAATCTTAAGATTTCTTTCGGTTTCAGCTTTAATAGCTTCAAAACTATAAAAACGGGAAGAGCAATAATAATGAGCTCAGTTTGGATTAATCCATTATACAGGTCTTTAGTTTGCCAATATCCACCTAAATAGTATAATAAAATTAAAGCTATTGTAAAATAAACTATGCCGTTGTAAGGAGTTAAGGCATATTTGGGTTTCTTTTTCAGAACTTTTATACCTCCACTTTCTTCTTCAGTACGGAAAAGAACTGATTCTGTTTTAAACAGCTTTACAGTGATCAGAATGGCAATTAGATCTAAAACTAAAGTGCTTATTATGGTAATTAAGATATGCGACAGAGTATATTCATTAATCAAAACCGCTTTGAATAGTAAAGCTATATTAACAACAGGAACTATAGCCAGCAGATTGGAAATTTCTATAGTAGGAATAAAACTGACCATCCCCATCAGCATTGCTATCATTAATAATGGTTGTTCGTAACTTCTTGCTTCTTTGATATTACGGCTGAAAGTAGAAATGGAAACAAGCAAAGCAGCAAATAGAGTTGCTAAAGGAATCATTGCAATAAGTAAAATCAACATTGCATTAATGGGCAAAGTTACACCTGACATTTCTTTACTCTGATTTGCCAGCATAAACTGTAAGGAAAAACTGATGCTGAAAAGATTTACAATCATATTAAGCATAGCCAAAGTTATGATAGTGAGATATTTACCCATAACAATCTCTGTCCTTCCAACAGAAGAAACAAGTAAAGTCTCCAAGGTTTTCCTTTCTTTTTCGCCAGCAACCAAATCCGCTGCGACAATTGAAGCACCTGCAAATAACATCATAATAACTATATAGGGTAAAAACATCCCCAAAAACATCCCCATTTTCTTCTGAGCGCTGGAAGTATCTCGTTCTCTAATATCTACTAAATTCAAAAAATCCGGGCTTAATCCAGAAATCTGTAAACGCTCCTGTTGCAGCTCTTTTTCTACTTTGGAAAGCTGTTTAGAAAGCTTTTCATATACTATTCTACTTTGATCTTTAGATTTATCGTATGTTATATATATTTTAAAAAACTGGGTTCCCTCGCTGCCTAAAGAATCTCGAATAGTAACTATACATTGAATATCTTTTTCTGCATAATGCTGTTTTGTGCTTTCGTTATAAGGGAGAAAAGTGTAATTCTTGATGCTGACTAAACCCTGAATCAAGCGATGCGAAATTTCATTATCTACACTATCCTGGACAGCAATGGTAGCTCCCCTTTCTTCTAACACTTTAGTCTGACGCATCATAACTGAATTAAAACCAACAATTATAAGTGGATATAATATAATGGGAAGAATGAAAGTAGTAAAAATAGTCCTTTTATCCCGCAAAACTTCCATTAACTCTTTTCGGAAGATTACTAAAGTATGTTTAAAATTCATTGGCTCTCAGCTCCTGTTCGTCTGTATGTTGATTAATGTAATACACGAAGATATCATCCAAATCTATCTGAGAAGAAATGTTACGCAGTTCTTCCAAAGTGCCATCCGCTAAGATTTTCCCTTTATGAATCATAACAATTCTATCTGCTAAACGTTCTGCCTCTCGCATAATGTGAGTGGAAAATAAAACACATTTCCCTCGTTGCTTACAATCCCGAATAAACGAAACAATATTTCTGGCAGTTAAAATATCTAAACCGGCAGTCGGTTCATCAAAAATCATTACAGGCGGATCGTGAATAATGGAACGCACTATTGAAACCTTCTGCTTCATACCTGAAGATAGAAACTCTATCTTTTTGTCCAGAAATTCATTCATATCAAGTAGATCAGCCATCACTTTTATTCGTTGCTCTATAAGTTGATCTTCAATGCTGTAAAGATGTCCAAAATAAGTGATGAACTCTCTGCAACTTAAACGATTATATAGTCCTGTATCTCCAGATAGAAAACCAATATTCTCTCTCACCTTATCTGGATGCTTTCTAATATCCCATCCCTGAATTTCTGCAGAGCCTTCTGAGGGCTGAAAAATAGTGGAAAGAACCCTCATTGTGGTTGTTTTTCCAGCTCCATTTACACCTAAAAGACAAACTATTTCTCCATCTCCTGCTTCAAAATTTATCTTATTTACGGCGTAAAAATTCGTTCCGTCTTTTTTTATAAAGACTTTGCTCAGGTTGTCTACTTTGATCATAAATATACTCCCAATTTAAGTTAGCATTCATTTGTACTTTAATTAACGATGCTTTTTCTTAAAAACTTACAGACACAAAGGACTAATAGCGACGATAATTATTTTACTTATAGCCTATTACAGCATCAGAATTCTACGAAGAAGAATTAAATTCAATTTCCTTCTCCATATATATAGAGGGTGACAAATATCTTATCTTGGCTACAAAATTCCTTAAAACCTATTTTTGAAGATATGAATTTTTGTCGAGGTTTTTATTGTTACAACAGAGGAATGTGCTATTGATGGATAAATAAGCATAATTCCCATGGGATATAGTCTGGCTTAGCTGTTTTTATGAATTCAGAAACATAACTAACTCTATTCATTTCATATCTTATGATCTGTAAGAGATTTTTTACCATCATTTATGTTTATTCTATTAGACTGTAATTCTTTTTAGCAAGCAAAGTTCGAAGATGCTAGCGATTATTTACCTACACAATTTACTACTATACAAATAAAACTTGACCTTTCAGCAATCTTATTTGAAGTGGTTATAAAAATAAGGGAATATACTATGAAAGAAAAAGCAACTCTCATTTTAGGGGGTGGTTCTGCACTGGGCTTAGCTCACATCGGGGTTTTAAGTATTTTAGAAGAGGAATTTGAAATAACCGGAATTATCGGAAGCAGTATGGGAAGTATAATTGGTGGATTATATTCTTCCGGACTAAGTTCCGCTAAGATATATGAACTTGCAGGCAGTTTTAATAATGCCAAATTATTTTCTCCCTTCAAGTTAGATAAAACCATCAAAGGTATTTTTGATGGCCGGAGTTTATTAAATTTATTTCTAACCTGGACTGAGGGTAAAAGCATAGAAGAAAGTGAAATCCCCTTTATTGCTTGTGCTTATGATTTAACAAGTAAGAGCACAGTTCTTTTCAATAAAGGACTTTATGCAGATGCAATGAGAGCTTCTTCTTCGTTACCTGTATTATTTGCTCCTTATAAACTAAATCAATACATTTTTGTTGATGGAGGAATTGAACATCCCTTACCTATGGCTTTTTCCTCTTTGCTTTCTGAAGATAAAGTAATCGCTGTTAATGTTTTACCTGAAGCATCCAGAAGTGCCAGTTTCATAAATCTGGAAAGTGAAGAAGAAACTAAAACCAAGCGTTTAAGCAGAACTGAAGTAATTTTCAATGCTGTTTTGCAAAATCAAGCATATCTGGCAATTCGAGATATAGCAATGTTCAGTCCAGATATCGTAATTGAAGCAGGTATGCCTAATGGTCGTCCTTTCGCTTTTCATAAAGCACGAGAATTTTATAATTTTGGACGCCATCAAGCAATGGAAACTTTAGCAAACTATAAAGAGCCCAGATTTATGCCTACTATTCGTAAACATTATAGAAATCTAATTCAGCATCTACCCAATCTGAACATTCCTGTTAAAGATAATACTTGACGGAAAACTGGCTTTTTAAAATAATAGAAATTGAAAATATGAGATAATTTGCAGTTATCTGAACTGCTCAATCTGAGAAGATTATACCAAAGAACACTAATCCCAAATAAATAACAAGCGAGGAGTTCTTTTATGAATGAAATCATCAAAATACTGTCTAAGGTGGATGGTGGTAATATTTTAGATGCCGCAACCGGAAAGGGAGATTTTATCAATACCTTGAAACAACACCTAAAATCTTTTACACAAATAATTGGAGTAGATACCTCGCAACGTTGTGTGGATTACGCACAAAAAATATTCCCTGAGAATAATATAGAAATATACCGAATGAACCTGGAAGATATGCAATTCGAAGATGGTTATTTTGATACTGTTTGTATTTCTGATGCCCTTCACCATATAAAAAACCGAGAAGCGGTTTTAAACGAAATGCTAAGAGTTTTAAAACCAGAGGGCTTGATGCTGATCACAGAAATGTATTCTGATGGAGACCAAACACCTGCTCAGGAAACTCATATTATGATGCATCATTGGGTTGCTTCTGTTGATCGCCTTTTGGGAACATACCATCAAAAAACTTTTACCCGCCAAGAACTGCAAGATATAGTAAAAAAACTACCCCTGAAAAAAGTGGAGATCGCAGATTTCTATGTACCTGTGGATGATCCCAGTAAAAATTGTCCTGCATTGATACGCAATTGTCAAGATATTATAAAACGCTTGCAGACAATGGAAAACACAGAGGCAATAATTGCAGAAGGAAAAGAATTGATGGAACGGATTAAAGATATTGGATATGCCGGTGCCTGTCGATTAGCAATTACCGGTTATAAAAAAAAAATAAGCTATAATTAATGGCTGATAAAGGAGATAACTAATGCTGTTTGAAGAGGATCTATTTAGCTTGAGTCAACTTCAACTATCCCGCTTGGCAAAAAAAATCGGTTTGCCTGGCTATACACAATATAAAGGAACCGAACTAATCTTTAAACTACTTGAATTTCAGGCAGCTCAAGAAGGTCTTGCCTTCGTTACTGGGTGTCTGGAAATTATGGAAGATGGATTTGGATTTCTTCGCTTTCCTGACAACAATTATAATGCTGGTCGCGATGATGTTTATGTATCATTAACTCAGATAAGACGATTTGGGCTTAAAACAGGTAACATGATTAGTGGACCTGTTCGCAGTCCTAAAGAAGGAGAAAAATATTATGCCCTGCTTAGGGTGGAAGCGGTTAATTATCTGGAACCAAATTCAATGTTGAATTTACGGTCCTTTGATGAATTGACCCCATATTATCCTACTGAACGCTTAAACTTAGAATTTGATCCAAATAACTTTAGCACTCGCATAATTAATTTATTCACTCCAATTGGAAAAGGGCAGCGTGGGTTAATTGTTGCAGCTCCCAGAACTGGAAAAACAACTTTGTTACAAGATACAGCAAATGCTATTTTGAGCAATCATCCTGAAGTTTATCTTATTGTTTTACTTGTAGATGAGCGCCCCGAAGAAGTAACTGAAATGAAAAAAATCCTAAAACCTGGTAACAGAGAAGTTATCAGTTCTACTTTTGATGAATCACCAAAAAATCATTCTGCCGTAAGCGAAATGGTTTTAGAAAAAGCCAAACGGATGGTGGAGCTCAATCAGGATGTAGTAATCGTTTTGGATAGTATAACGCGATTGGCAAGAGCTTATAATAATATAACTCCTTCCAGCGGAAAAGTTTTAAGCGGTGGTATTGATGCCAATGGCTTAATTAAACCCAAAAAATTCTTTGGCTCTGCTCGTAACACTGAAGAGGCGGGTAGTTTAACTATAATTGCTACTGCTTTGATTGATACAGGCAGCAAAATGGACCAGGTAATTTTTGAAGAATTTAAGGGAACTGGAAATATGGAACTTGTTTTAGACCGCTCCATCAGTGATATGAGATTGTATCCTGCAATAGATTTAGTAAAAAGCGGAACCCGACGCGAAGAATTACTTCTATCTCAAAATGAACTAAACCGAATGTATGTGTTGCGTAAATATCTGAAAACGATCTCTCCCATTCAAGGGATTGAAACCTTACGCAAGAAGATGCAGGCAACCGATACCAACGAAGAACTTCTAAATTCAATGAGCAATTAATGATTCCAACTCGCTATTCAGTTATTAAGCGAATCCTTTTTTCCTTTATCTTGATTAGTTTATGCACAGTTGTTTACTCCGCTGTTAGAAAGGAATTTCAGGAACTGAATAATTTGTATAGCAATGGAAAGCTGGATGAGCTATCTGAAGCTATAAGTAATCTGAAACCTGTTAATGATGAAGAACGTGCTTGCCTGGGATATTATAATGCAATGCTAAAAACTAAAACCGAGGATACCATATCTGCTCATCAATGGCTAATCGAAAGATTTCCCAAAAGTCCTTATGCTCAAAAATCCCTTCTGGAATTAGGTAAAATATATATTCTGGAAAGGAAAATTGAGGAAGCCACTGTGTATTTAAGACGGATAAATTCCACAGATTTAATTGAACGTTTCTACTGGCTTGGTTTATGTTCTTGGTGGCAGGATGATTTCGCAACCGCTATAAACAATTGTGAAAATTATCTACGTTTAGACCCGACTGGAGAATTTTGTGAATCTGCCTATTATTTAATTGCAGAATGCTACCGTGCTCAAAAGAAAGCATATAGTGCCCTTACTACACTTATCAAATTGCAAAATGCTAAGCTTCCTGAGATGGATGAACAGTATTTCTATTACCGTCTTGGTTATGCTTACGAGCTTTCCGATAAATTATCTGATGCCGTTAATGCTTACCGAAGAGGTTACGAATTAAATAGATATTCTCAAATTGCCTATCAAATTGAGGATCGTCTATTAGAGTTAAAAAGTAGAAATCGCAATATAGATCTCAGTTTTCTCTATCCCTATCCTAAATTGCAGATTGCGATCGCGGAAGAAACAGTAGCAGATAGCTTAAAAACAGTTCAGAAAATTGAACCAAAACCTGCAGCTCCAATAGTGGCAACTCAACCAGTAAGCAAACAGGATCTTTCAATTAAGCTTAAAAGCAAACCCAAAGAAGGTTTCTGGCTACAGGCAGGAAGATTTTCCATAGAAAGCAATGCTAACCGTTTAGTAGTAAATATCCGTCTGCTAAATATCCCTGCCACTTATTATGAAGATATTAGTGGAGGGAAAAAAAGCTGGGTAGTTATTTGCGGTTCTTTTCCAGATAGAATAACAGCAGAAGAGGCCAAGAACCTTCTGGCTACAAACAATATAACTACTTTTCTTGTAGCATATTAGAACAGTGGACAAAGTAGAAGAAAACAAGCTAACTCCGATGCTAAAACAGTATTTTGCTGTTAAAGAAAAGCATCCAGATAAACTGGTTCTTTTTCGGATGGGTGATTTTTACGAAACTTTTTTTGAGGATGCTTCCACCGCTTCCAAAATTTTGAATATCACTCTTACTACGCGTAATAAAAACGATGATAATCCTGTTCCCTTAGCCGGTTTTCCCTATCATTCTTTGGAAACCTATTTAGATAAACTAATTAAAGCAGGTTTAAAAGTTGTTATTTGTGAACAAACCGAAGACCCTAAAAAAGCAATTGGACTGGTAAAACGCGAAGTTACTGAAATAATTACTCCTGGTGCGGTTTTAGATCAATCTCTCCTGGAAGGTAATGCCAATGTTTTTTTGGCTTCCTTATATTTTACTGATTTTAAGCGTAAAATAGGATTAGCACATTTAGATATTTCTACTGGCGATTTTCTTTTTACAGAATTGGATAGCGAAGAATTAGTTAGTGAATTACAAAGATTTAATGCTGCAGAATTGATAGTAGATAGCACAGGAAAAGAAGAACTAATTAAAAAATTACCAATGGATAAATTACCGACTATAACAGTGTTTGATAGCTGGCAGTTTCAACCCCAGGAAGCAATTACAACTTTGAAAAAACATTTCGGAGTAAACACTTTAGAACCTTATGGAGCACATAATAAAACATTGGGAGCTACAGCAGCTGGTGCTGCCTTAGCTTATGTTCAATCTTTATATTCTTCTCCGCTTAATCATATCACTTCTTTACGGTACTATTCTCTTTCGCAATATATGCAATTGGATGAAATCAGTCGTAGGAATCTGGAATTAGTTCGTTCTATCCGTTATGGGACAAAATATGGGAGTTTAATTTCTGTATTAGACCAAACTATTACTCCTATGGGGTCGCGGCTTTTACAACATTGGCTCCTGCATCCTTTATTAAGCATAGAAGAAATTACTTTCCGCCAAGATATAATTCAATCCTGTATAGAAAAAAGCAGTCACTTAAAAGAACTGCGTTCAATTTTGAAGGAGATTGGAGATATCACCCGATTGGTTACCCGATTAGGTTCTTTAAGAATAAATCCAAGAGAGCTAATTTCCTTGAAGTCATATCTATATTCAGCCAAGATTTTGCAAAACAAACTAAGCTCTTTTACGCATCCCCAATTTACTGTTTGGACACAAAATATGGGTAGTTTTGAGGATATTATCGCTCTCCTTGAAAAATCTATTAACGATAATCCACCTATTCCAATAACCGAAGGAGGTATTTTTGCCAAAGGTTATAATCCTGAATTAGATGAACTTATGGATCTGATTTATGATGGCAAAAGTTGGATAGCTCGTTTGGAAGAAGATGAACGTCGTAAAACCGGTATCAATAATTTAAAAGTTGGTTACAACCGTGTTTTCGGTTATTATATTGAAGTAAGTTCTGCCAATAAGAATAAAGTTCCAGATTATTATATTCCCAAACAGACCTTAACTAATAGTGAACGTTTTATTTCTCCGCGTCTTAAGGAATTTGAGGCAAAAGTGCTTTCCTCCGAAGAAAAAATAAAGAACTTGGAATATGAACTGTTTAAAGAGCTGCGCCAAAATTTAGCAGAATCTTTGCCCCGATTTCAACAGTTAGGTGAAGTTATTGCTGAACTGGATGTTCTTTCTTCATTAGCATATTTAGCTTGGCAGAATCAATATGCGCGACCAGTTTTTACCGAAAGTAGAGAATTACATATAGTTGAAGGCAGGCATCCAGTTATTGAAAAGCTGATGGAAAGTGATAAATTTATCCCCAATGATACAGACCTAAATTATCCTGAAACCAGCATAGCCATAATTACTGGACCCAATATGGCAGGAAAATCTACATATTTAAGGCAAGTCGGCCTTTTAGTTATTTTAGCCCAAATGGGAAGTTTTGTTCCTGCGACCGAAATGACACTTCCTATTTTTGACCGTGTTTTTACCAGAGTTGGAGCTTCCGATAATTTAGCTCAGGGACAGAGTACTTTTTTGGTAGAAATGATAGAAACCGCCAATATTCTTAATTCTGCTACCCCAAAATCTCTGATTTTATTAGACGAAATAGGTAGGGGTACTTCAACTTTTGACGGGCTTTCTTTGGCTTGGGCAATCATTGAACATATACAAAAATATAAACATTCACTAACTCTTTTTGCCACTCACTATCATGAGCTTACGGAACTGGAAAACCTCTATCCGGATATTAAAAACTACAATGTGGCAGTAAAGCAATGGAATGACGAAATGATTTTTCTGCGCAAAATTGAAAGAGGAGGCGCAGATCAAAGCTATGGAATTCAAGTTGCTCGTTTAGCGGGAATTCCCGATAGAGTTATTAAGCGTGCAAAAGAAATATTGAAAAACCTGGAAGAACACGAAATAAGTCCTCAGGGCTTAACAGCTACTATTCGTAAAAAATTAGTTAGGGATGTACCTCAAATTGATATATTTGAAATTTTAGTTGATAAAGCTAGTGAAAATGACCCTGTTTTAAACGATATAAAGGAAATTGATCTGAATGATCTTTCACCTGTTGAAGCCTGGCAGTACTTACAAAAAATCCAGAATAAACTATTAGGGGAAAAATGAACAGAATTCTTATTTTAACAATTATCACTTTTTTGGGAACAATATTCCTGATTTCTTGTGCTCAAAATAGTACTAATATTGCCGGAAGCGTAAACGGCACTGAAATTTCTTTAGAAGATTTTTATAGTTCATATCGCGGTCACTATTCCATTTTTGGATATCAAACTGGACGCACTCCTACCAAAGAGGAAAAGCAAAAAATACATAATGAAACCTGGCAGAACATTACCCGCGCCATTATTTTGAAGGATTATTATAAAAAGTATAACATTTCTGCGAGCATTACAGAAGTGCTGGATACGCTTTCCAACTCCATTCCGGAGCATATAATTAACTCCCCCAGATTCAGAGTTAATGGTAAGTTCGACAAAAAACTATATATGCAGTCTTTAATGACGGATAAACCAGAAAATTTAATGCCCCTCCGAAAGCATTATCAGGAATATCTAATTCCCAATATGAAGCTGCAAAGTGTTTTAATAGAAAAGGAAATGCTAACTCCCAAAATCCGTAAACAGGTTTCAGAAATCATAGCCAGTAATGCTGATTTAGAATTATATATTTTTGATCCTTCCAAAATGGATATTTCTATTAGTGATGCAGAAATTAGTGCCTATTATCAAGCTAATTTGGAGAAATATAGTTTATGGCAATTTTACCGATTAGGTTATTGTTCGATTCCTGTTATTCCCGATAGCATAGACCTTTCCGAAGCAAAAAATGTAGCAGAAAATATCCGCAACGAGCTTTCCAGTGGAAAAGAAGCTAAGGATGTATTAAATTCTGTAGATAGCAAAAATGTGGTTGTTAGTTTTATTGATAACGGTTATCAAAAAACAGAAGAATTACCTTTAACTGTCTTTAATGCTCTGGATGGCTTGGAAAATGGAAAATGCAGTGAGCCTGTCCCCTATGAAAAGGGTTATATGATCTATCAAAAAATACAAAGCACAAAAAATCTAACGCTTTTTAATACAATTTATGTGCAATCATTACCAAGATCAGTTACTTTACTAGCTCCCGAAACACAAGCCAAGCAAATTGTGAAACTTGCTTTGGATATAGGACTGGAACAAGCAGCCAATGAATTTGATATAGAATATATTGTAACACCTGCTATGAGCCCTGATTCGTTAATTGTTCCTGCAAATGATCTTAAGGGTAAGCTAATAAAATCTTTAAAATATGCCCAAGCACGAGATATTTTGGGACCTCTATATTCTGCAGAACAATCTGGATGGTATATATTTGAAGTTGTGGAAAAACAAACTCAGGATTATAGAAGTTTGGATGAAGTGCGTGAAGAAATTATAGAAGAACTTTGCAAGGAACATAGAATAGCCCAAAATAGAAAGCTTGTTCAACAATGGATTGCCGATAACAGTTTTCCTGCAACCTACGAAATGGTAAAATTGGATAATATTAATATAGATTCCCTTTGGGAGGGCAAACCAATTACTAATATATATTATCAGGCAATTAAAGCATATCTGGAAAAAGCTCCTCTTCCTCAAATAACTCAAAAAGATATTATCATAGTGCCTAAAGTAATTTCTTACCGACCAGGAAAAACCAAACCAAACCCGGAACGCATCAAAACAATTTATGCCCAAAATTTGCCTGATGGCTGGTTTGAGGATTGGCTGGATAAGCAAGTTAAAAAAGCAAGAGTAGTTATTTATACCAAACCATGATTTGCTTTTCCGATAGAAGCCATTATACTTTTATGAAAGAAGCAATCGCAGAAGCAAAAGTAGCTGCGAATGAAGATGAAATTCCTGTTGGTGCAGTACTTGTTAAAAACGGAAACATTATTCTGCGTGAACATAATCGGAGTAGACAGTTAGCCAATCCTTTAGCGCATTGTGAAAAACTCCTTATTGACAAAATTCTGGTTTCAGAACCCGGGTTCTTATATGATTATACATTATATGTAACTTTAGAACCCTGTTTGATGTGTGCCGGTATGATTATTTTAAGTAAAATTGGCACTGTTGTCTATGGTGCAAAGGACCCTAAAGCGGGAGTGGTTGGTTCAATATATAATGTTTTGAAGGATAAAAACTTCAACCATCACCCTATAGTTGTAAGCGGTATTTTGGAAAGCGAATGTTCCAGCTTGCTTACAGATTTTTTTCGCAAAAAAAGAATATAAAAATAAACGGAGAGTTGCCGGAGTGGTTGAACGGGACGGTCTCGAAAACCGTTGTGCCTATTAAAGGTACCCAGGGTTCGAATCCCTGACTCTCCGCCAGTTGCATTTTGGAGTTTTGATGATTCATAAGGACTATTTAATAGCAGATGCAGATGTTCCACTTATTTCTTGTGATGAATTACGAGATGAATTGCTAATATACAATATAGATGATTCTACTGCTAATCAACTGATTAATCAGTTTGAAGAACTAACGGGGAAAGCCATAAACAGATTCTATAAAGTGAATGAACTTTCAGGAGGACAGAAAGTAATTCTGATGGTGCTTTTAGTTCTTTATTCACCTGCCCCAAAAATTCACTTTAAGAATTTAATGCAATCCCTGGATACCAAACGTCGAGAAGCCATTAAAAACCTGATTAACAGCTGTGGTAAAGATATAATTCTGGAAGAAAATAATGATTGAGATTCCTCAGGGACCTATTTTCTGTTGGCAGGATTTTAGCTTGCTGATTGAAAAAAAATTGACCTTCGAACCAGGAAAGATATACCATTTGCAAGGTGAAAACGGCAGTGGCAAAAGCTCTTTTTTAAAACACTGTCTCCTACCTGTATTGGAGAGTAAAAAAGATCTAATTTACCGTATCTATTTACAGCAGCTTTTTCATTTGCAAGGATATGCAATTAAATCCCATTCCGCTTTTTACAAACCTGAATTGGACTTAAGAAGTGAGTTGGACTGTGTTCAATATTTATTGAATAATCTCTTTGAAACCTTTTCCCAAGATCCCAGACCGGTTTATTGCATTGTAGATGAAAACCGTTATATACAAGAAATCCACCGATATCTAAAGGAAAATGACTTTCCTTTTTGTCTTATTTACTGTGCGCATTCTTCATTTTCTCTCTCTGAAGATGTTAACATCGTCAATTTTAAAGTTATAAATCCAAAACAGAGTATAATTTATGAAGCCACTATATAGATTAATCCTGGTTGCCTTAGCGCTGGTTTTGTTCTTCGTGTTATTTTGCATTGTTTACTTGGAGAGTTTAACCATTCAATTGGCTATGTTATTAATAGTTATATTGTTTAGTGCCTGGACTTTTTCTGCTAAGGGGCTTATAAAGAAGATCTATCATCTCCTACCTTTTATTTTGCTCCTTTTTGGCGTATATCTTATTTTTGCCGTTTTTCAAATTGGGAAAAGCAGAGCTCACTGGATTCATTATGGATTGACCAGGACTACTCTTTTGCTTAGCAGTCTATTGTTTATGCAGGTTTTAATTAACTGGCTGCGGATAGATTCTTTTTTAGATTTTCCTATCGGTATAGATAAACTGAAGTATATTATCTTAGGTAAGCTGCTTTATAGAATTGCTTTTTCATCTTATTCCGAGCTGTGTCTTTTTGTGGATTCAATTCCAGGGGAGCAGCAAAAGAATGCTACTTTAAAAAGCAAATTTCAAAAACATCTTATTGTTCTTTTGGCACTCATCACTTATGTGATCAATGAGGCAACTCTGAAAGGAGAAATGATTGATGAACGAATCTGGCATTGCTATACAGTTCCGAATTCAATTCCGGTGAATAAGATTGAACTTGAAGATAAAATAAAGGAGTCAAAATGAAATGGTATCTCATTGTCGGCCTTACCGTTATGGTAATGGTTGCTACGCTGCTTGTGCGTATTCCTGTCCCGGGTGGAGGATATTTTAATTTAGGGGATGTTGTTATTATTTTCAGCGGTCTTTTTGGCGGCTGGAAAGCAGGATTAATCGCAGGTGGAATTGGTTCTGCTCTTGCCGATCTTATCGGTTTTCCTGTTTTTGCTCCCATAACTCTTGTTATTAAAGGTTTAGAAGGTTTAGTAGCAGGACTTGCAAAACCAGGCATAAGATGGCAACGGAATTTATATCCTGCCATCGCAGTTGTCATTATGGTTGCGGGTTATTTTTTCGGTTGCTGGCTTTTCCCCAATCTTGGTCTTGCTGTTGCATTTGCAGATTTACCGGTAAATATTGTCCAAGCTGCAGCTGGATTTTTTGGAGGTAAAGCATTGCATATTGCTTATACCAAAATATCAAAAACCTCATAATGAACGGCTAATCACACTAATATCTATAATATTATAGCCACTTGTGCAATAAGGGAAAATACTATTTTCCCTTTATTTTGTTCTTTTACCCTATTATTTTACGAGACCATAGATAATAATTACCACTATGTTCTATTTCCTATCTGAACTATTTTAGTTCTGCATCAACCAGGTTTTGAGAGCAATCATACATTTTTTCCGTTTCTCAATCCTTTTAAAGCTGAGGCTCGGTTTGGATTCAAAACGAAACATCATGACCAAGAAATTCATCATTTGGCCATTCAGTTATGAAATTATAGTAAGTAGCCAATATGAATTTACACAAATATAGATATCAAGGTAAGTACTAATTGAATGTGCATCTGCAAAATGGAATGCTAAAAAACCTCTGAAACATATATGCTTAAATAGCATTTGCTGAATGAGAATTTGGCAACTTAGGGACTATCCGAATAGACTGGGAATTGGCATTATTACCAATTGAGCTGAAATTGCTTCTTTATTGTAGAAACTAAATTAATGCTTGCTTAATGAACTGTGGTAGAGATACCGTGGTGCTACTCGGCAAAAACCCAGGAGGCTCCATTGTAACTCCACAGTAACTCATTAAGGAAGAATATGGTTTTTTAAATAAGCAGAAGGGATTACCAAATCACTTTATCTATCATTCTTTCTGCAATATTCATAGTTTAGCAGTTGAACAATTAGATTTCTTGTTTTATGGTTTTCTATAAAACGTTTCTGTATGCTATGGCAACGAGGTTGAAAGAGCAAAGACATAATTTCTACTCTGTTCGTTCTTTTTTTTAGCTGAAGCTCGGGTTCGAATTTCCAAGGAACAGCAAGGCGAGGAACAAAATCACACTAACTTGTTGCTATTTATGCATATTTGCGGAATCCAATAACGATTAGGTTGTTACTACCTAAAATCAAGGATCGCAATAGCAATCAGACAAATCCAAGGCAAAATGCCATTTTCGTCTGATGTTGAGGCCTATTTCATTATATGGCTATCAATTCGGATAGGGAATTACTTCAGGTGCATTACTTTACGGGTTATAACTTTATCCTCATATTGCAGACGAATAAAATAGATACCGTTGCCAACTGTCTTTCCTTTTTCATCATCAGAATTCCAAACTATATTATGCTCCCCTAAAGCCATGGAACTTGGTGTTAGAGATTTAACAAGCTGCCCTTTGAGGTTGTATATATTTATACTAACTCGAGAATGGTTCTTTTGTTCCCAAACGATATTAGTGCTTTTAGAAAAAGGATTGGGATAGCAAGATTTGAATAGAACAACTTCCGGAGTAATCTCAGGTGGCAGAGAAGAACCGTAAGCATCGATTCTTTGCGCATAAATTCCATAGCAATTAGTATAATGACTCATTCTTCTATCCTGCCAACCGATTATTGCCTGATTACCAATAGTGGATATTAATGGATATATCTGATCATACGGTGCATTGCAAAGTAATTGATCCTCACTTTCCACAAAATTACCATCTGCATTAATTCTGCGGTAATAAAGATCTTGTCCATCCGTTCTCGACATTCTGGAACCCCAAACAGTTAAACAAGAATTATTATCAAAAACGCAAAGAGTAGGATAATTAGCATAAGAATCACTCCAAGAGACATCATTACCAGGTGCTAAAGTATTAACTTGCAATCCCATTTCTGGATACAGAAAATTGCCACCACTGTCAATTACCTGGAAGAAGACATTATATGAACTACTGCCACTATCTCTAGCAGTGTAGAGAAGATAAAGTTTATCTGCTTTATATTTATAATTTAGCTGAAAAAATGTTGCAGGAAAAGTTATCCCTTCATCTCCCCAAGGCAAAGTATGATTGGCAGTTACTTTTTGGAAGAAAACTGGATGAATAACATATTCTGCAATCAGCAACAAGAGATCCTCACCTGTTATATAACTGGCAACAATAGAATATTGATTTGTGGGCAAATTATTAATAACTATTTCTCCGGAAGCATTCCAGTCTGCATCAGGATAGCCATTTTCATCATATTTCAAACATAGGATAGTATTATTGCCAGCTACCGTCTCTTTCCATAATAGATATCTTCCTGTAAAAGCATAACCATAGGGTGAGCTAATCAAGTCCTTCAACATAATACCTGTTTCACCCCACATTTTAGTGCCGTTATGAATTCTTTGTCCATATATGCAACTATTGGAATATATAGAACTTGGCTCAACCCAACTGATATATATATCATCTTCATAACAGGTTGCATTATAACGAGTTAATTGAGCCGATGAAATAAGAATGCCATTCCCATTTAATAAAAAATCTCCGTTTTCGGATATAATCTGCAGATAGAGAGCATTGGAATAGTGAAGCAACCCTATTTGTTCAGAATTTATTTTAAAGATTTTATAGGAATTATAGTCCAACTGACCAAGATTGATCAGTTTTCCGTTTTCAGGAAATAACAATTGTCCAGTTAAAGATATACCCTGACAGTATAAATGATATTCTCCCCCTCTGGAATCAGAATAAAACAACATAGATCGATCTGCTAATGGGATATTTGCTAAAAGAGTAGCACTACCGTTAATAAGAGAAACAAGATCAGTCCGCTGAGGGTCTTTGCCTTCTTTTGTCGTTATAGTATAAAAATCGGTGCTTAATTTCAGATATTCATCTATTGTCTTTTTGCTGATAACTAGCATTTGGTTGTTTTGATATAATAACTGAGGTGAATCATAAACACCGCTCAACTGGTCTAAATTATAACCATATATATAGCCATACTGGCTTCCTTGAATATTGGTTCTTTCCATTTTCAGAATGCTACCGGTTGCTTCGTTATATTCAGCCCAGATAAAAGCCACTTCATCATTGTTTACAGCCAGATCAAAATTGTCAATAGCGTAAAGGGCGTTGGAAAGTACAAGTCCATTGACCGGATAACGAGGCTGCAAATTTTGATTGAACCTGTAAGTAAAGATCTCGCAATCGTTATTTATCGTATTACGCAATAATCCGATTTGCAGATCTCCACCATTGGTAGTAACTGCTTTCAAATTACAATTCTCAATATTAGTCTCTCCAGCAAGAACAAGTTGATAAGTTGCCAGAGGTTGATTTATCTGCTCTGCTAAAGCATTATAAGTTCTGATATTGATGATGGAATCATTTCTATAAGCAAAACCCAGATCATATAAAATACCATTGGGATTTAAAAATAACTGATGTGGGTATCTTATTTCTCCGTTGCTTAAAGTATAGCTTGTCGCCCAAATTAATGCACCATCATTGGCAAAGCGGCGTAAATAATTAATTCCATTAACACTACTGAATCTGCGGAATTTGATTATTGCTCCACCTAAACCATCTGCAACCAAATCATCAAGTTCAGGATGATCCAAATTTATATTTAGATCGCTATTATCCCAAACGGGTAGGCAAGAGGCATCATAACTCTGCAAATTAATTTGGGATAAGCTGTCATTTCTCAGTAAAAGCAGAAAACCGCCTATATTATTAACCGCTATTCTATATTCAAAACTATCTATGACGCGGAGAGAAGATAGATTAATACCTTGCGGACCCCACAATAAATCACCTGCTGGAGTATATTTCTGTACAAATAGAGAAGAAACTGAATTATCTTCTTCCAGCCAAGTTATGATAATATTTCCATCGGAAGTAACAAGTTGTTTTACTTGGTTGAATTGGACACACCCAGCTTTAATGACTAATGGCTCTTGCCATTGCGGACTTCCAGAAAAATCTGTTTTTTGCACATAAAGGTTATTAATGCCATCTTCGGATTGAGACCAAGTGAGAAAGACCTCATTATTGGCATTTTTAACCGCGTTTCTTTGCCAGTCAATATAATTCACTTCTCTTATGGCAACATCATTTGTCCAAACTGGCTCTGCATAAATAGTTGAAAAAATCAGTAGTAGCATAATCAATAAAAGCGGTTTTCTCATTTTCTCTCCTCAGGTTTTATAGAACCTAACATAATCTGTATACTTAGCAGATAAATTTCATTTCAGAACTTAATTTTAATATAGATTATCGTGTCAAGATATATATCGCTCCAGAACATTAGAGGGGGTGACAAATTTGAATTGTGTCACCGCTCTCGAGTGCTTCAAAAAATATAGAGTATCTATTCTGCATTTTTTACCAAAATTTAATAGCGGAAGTTGTGGATTAATGCTTGACACAAATCTTCCCTTTCAAAATTTATGAATTTCCATCAGGGGTATATTTTCTATCCCGAAATATAATATAACAGGAAACCATTATGAAAGCAAATTTTCAAGATGTCCAAAGTACAATCCTTGCCTGTAAAACCCCATATCAGACATTGATCCAAAAACTTAAATCTACCAATATAATGCCTAATATGCCTTATGAAGAATTCTTTGTAGAAGTGAAAGAGCTTTGCCTCTTAAGTGAGAAGTATGGTTCTATCCTTGAAAATGATCCTAAGTTAGAAACAACTCCCTTTGAACAGCTATCTGCATTGCATAATGAATATTATGCATCTTTAGCAAACTATGAAAACTGTCTTGGGAACCCGGATTATGCAGTTGCTCTATATAATGAAGATATGGGCAAATTTTTGTCCGCTCTGTATTTTCATTTCGCTAATATGATCTATCTACAAGCAAATAGAAATTACTTGCAATTAGAAGAGAAATTGCGCTTGTTTTTTAGTTTATACGATAAAGCGAGGCAAGGAAATTTAAACTATACGGATTGGAAAAATGAATACCAGAAAATCGTGACAGAAAACCATAAATTAAAACTCTATCGGACATTTTATCAGAGTTACATTCAGGAAGCGAACATAAACTACGATATAATAATGAATACTAATCTAAAAGATTTGCGTTATCTCTATCGTTATGGAATGTTTATTTCTGAAGTTAACATCAAAATGGCTCAATTTATCAATGCCTATCCGGAAAAAGAACTAAATGATATTGCCTGTTATATTGTTCAGTGCTGGATTGATGGTTTTACCCGCTCCAACAAAAATTATCGGATTAAGCAAACAGCAAGTATTATTGTTCCTTGCGGAATGGAAAGATTGGGGTGTTTGATTTATAACGAACTGGATAAAATAGGGATAAAAGGACAATTTAATGTCCCTTATAAGATTTATGAAAACAAACAGTTTACTTACGATCACCGTTTTGATAATGCGCTTATTATAGATAGGGATTATACAGATATGAAAATAAATGTCTATGCTGAAGTAGTTGAAGACCTGAAAGACTTGGTTAGCGGTGATGCAGGACCTGTTTATGTAGAACTTTTTGGAGAGACACCTTTTTCACCTGTGGCAAAAAACACTGCTTTAGCTTTAACTGATGAGCAACAGGAACTTTCCAGAGAATTTATGTCTAAATCCGCTCAAATTTATTATCAATATTATAGAAGAGATCAAGGCAGTTTTTGCATTATCGCTTTCCCTTCACCTGAAATTGGAGAACACTTCCCAGAAATTTTTGCTGATACATTAAAATTAAACCTTCTGGATAGTATGCACTATGCCAAAATTCAGCAGAATATAATTGATGTGTTGGATAAAGCTGATTATGTAAATGTGAAAGGCAAACCGGGAAATGATACCGATATCAATGTTAAATTGCATCCTCTGCAAAATCCTGATAAAGAAACCAACTTTGAAAATTGTGTAGCCGATGTTAATATCCCTGTTGGTGAGGTTTTTACTTCTCCCCTATTAACAGGCACTAATGGAACACTACATATAGATGATATTTATCTTGGTTCTTTGCGCTTTTATAATTTGAAAATTCAATTTGAAGATGGCTGGATTAAAGGTTATTCCTGTACGAATTTTGATGATCCGGAAGAAGGCAAGAAGTATATATACGAAAATTTGTTGCTGCCTCATAAGACTCTTCCGATTGGAGAATTTGCTATTGGAACAAACACTTTGGCTTATCAGATGGCTAAGAAATATGATATCCTACCTTTACTGCCCATATTGATAATAGAAAAAATGGGGCCTCATTTTGCCATTGGTGACACCTGTTTCAGTTATGAAGAAGATAGCCCCCATCCCAGTTTTGTAAACTCTAAAGAGATGATTGCTGTAGATAACGAAAAATCTATTACTCGTAAAGAAGATCCGCTAAATGCATATACTCATAAACATATTGATATAACCCTGCCCTATGAAATGCTGGAATCTATAACTGCTGTAACTAAAGATGGGGAAAGATACGATATTATTAGAAATGGCAGATTTGTTGTTCCCGGAACAGAAGAATTGAATATCCCTCTGGAAGAAGGTGTTTAAAAAAAACAGTTAATTTGCCTTACTGCTTCATACATAATAATAGCTACTGAATTAGCAAGATTTATACTGCGAATTTTGTTACTCATAGGTATGCGGATTCCTTGTTCGGGATATTTATTTAAAAGCTCTATAGGTAAACCTCTGGATTCAGGTCCAAAGACAAAAACATCGTCTTTTTGGTATTTAATATCCCAATAACATTTTTTTACTTTGGTGCTTGCTAAGAAGATTCGTTCCTGAGGAAATATAGCATAGATTTCTTCAATGCTGTTATGAATTTGCAGATTTAGGTTTGGCCAATAATCCAATCCTGCTCTTTTTAGTGCTTTATCCGTTAAGATAAAACGCATTGGTTGAATTAAATGTAGAGTAGATTCTGTACCTACACAAAGACGGCCTATATTTCCTGTATTTTGTGGTATTTCAGGTTCAAATAAAACAATATGAAACATTTTTACCTCGAGAAATTTAGGGATGCTCATCCTCAGCAAAATAAACGATATCTTTATATATAACTCCCATTGGCAATACCTACCTAAATTTATGTAGTGAGTGCTCTATGCTTATATAAAGAAATCTTACGTCCCCGCTAATTAATTATTGCGTTTATGACTCTTTGTTTATATTAGAAGGTGTATAACTTTCTAATTTCCAGGATATTTGCCCTTCTTGCAAAGCTATTTGGTAACCAAATAACCTTTGCCAAAAATCCAGCCATGACAAAATTTGTTCTTGAATCAAATTATTGGATATGCGATCGTTGACACTATAGCTTATAAAGGGTATAGCTGAAAAATGCATGGGCAGAAGGGTCTTTCTATTGGCAGGGAACATTCCCAGCTTATAAATTACCATTTTTTGTTCTTCGGAAGCCAGAAAATAATCAACAAACTTATTGCATAGAGCGGATTTTGAAGTTCCACGATGAATACCAATTGATTCTATATATTGATAACTACCCTCTTTTAGCATAGAAACCTGGAAATCTTTGTTTAAGGGATCAAGTTCCTGTAAAAAGGCAGGAGTGGTATTGTATCCAATCATTAATGAACATTCCCCTCTTTTAAGTGCTTCTAAAGCTTCTGTATGAGTAGCATAAGTTTTGTATATATTCTTGCGTAAGCTCTTCCATAAATATTCATAGCCCTCAGATCCAAAAAGTGCTACACTCCAAAAAAGGGTTGAGCGTCCCAAACCTGAACTGATAGGATCGCAGATAGCAATTTGAGCAAGATATTTGGCGTCCTGCAATTCTCCAAATGATTGAGGAGGATTTTTTATCTGGGTAGTATTATATATCAGGGAAAGATTACTATAAGCATAAGGTATTAATCTTAACGCGGGATCAAAGATAGTTTCCCGAATTAGCAATTCTGAATCAAAAGATTCTGGAGGCACAAAATTAACAGCCAGCGTTTCTGAAACTGCAAAGCTATTATCAATACCAATAGCAAGATCGTATTTGCCATAGTTTGCTTTATCTTTAATTGCTTTGCAAAGCTCTGCAGTATTACGAAAAAGCACAAATTCCAGCTGGCATTTATGCTTGTTTTGAAAATCAGGAACTATAGAATGTTCAAAACCCGATTTACGAAATTCATCGGTAGTGTAGACTACGAGTTTATGTTTGTAATGTGTGTTTCCCTGCTTATTTTTTTCCTGCCCACATGAAAATAAGAGCAAAAGAGCTAACAGTAAACTAAGTTTCCAACTTTTCATTTTAATATGCTCCAAACAGAACCCAGGCAACAATAAAATCCATCACCAGAATAAAAACGGAAGAATAAACAACAGTTAATGTTGTTGCTTTCCCAACTCCTTCTGCTCCCCCAAAACAACGGTCTCCATGATAACAAGAAAAACTAGTGATAATAAATCCGAAAACAATCGATTTGGCTATGCCACCCCAAAGATCGGAAGTTACAAAATAACTGCGCATATTATTGAAAAAAGTGTAATAATGAAGTCCATAATGTAACCAAGAAAAATACCAGGCACAAACTATACCTACAGCATTAGCAAAAACAGTAACAAGAGGAAAGGCTAAGATGCCTGCAACAATTCTTGGCATATAGAGAAATTCGTAAGGATCAATATTCATACTTTCCAAAGCATCAATTTGTTCGCTTACTCTCATCGTGCCAATTTCAGCTGCAATGGAAGCACCAACTTTCCCGGTTAAAACTAAAGCAGTTAATACTGGCGCTAATTCAATCATTGTGGATTTACCAATCAACACACTAAGTAGATTTACTGGAACATAACCTTTGGATTGATATACTGCCTGTAAAGCAGTTACGAGTCCTGTAAAAGCAGCTGTTAAAAAAATCAGAAATAGCGAATCGAAACCAATTCGTTTGAATTGAATCAAGAATTCCTGATAACGCTTAAAAAGAGAAGTTATTTTAGATAGGCACTTTCCGACAAAGATTGTGTATTCACCTATGCCGGCAAAGATATTACTGATCATATTTTGTTTCTAGAGGCCGGAAAAGAGTAAATTCCTGATCGAATCCTAATTCTACACTTCCAGTAGGTCCGTGTCTATTTTTTGCTATATTAATTTCCGCTATTCCCGGTTTGGTAGTTGTTTCTGCAAAATAATATTCATCCCGATAAATAAACATTACAATATCAGCATCTTGTTCAATAGCTCCCGATTCTCTCAGGTCTGCTAATTTAGGCCTTTTATTATCACGGGTTTCAGCTGCGCGGTTTAATTGTGAAAGAGCTATTACTGGAATTTTCATATCTTTAGCCAGAATTTTCAGAGCGCGTGAAATTTCTGAGATTTCCTGTTGTCGGTTATCTTTTTCCCTTACTAAAGACATTAATTGCAAGTAATCTATTACAATAAGATCGAGACCACCAATTTCTGCTGACAATCTTCTTGTTTTTGCTCTGATATCTAATGGTGAGTTTGTTCCAGAATCATCAATGAATATTTGTTTTGAAGAGAGCACTTCAGATGCCTGCATAATGCGGATAAGTTTTTCTTCGTTCATTCCGTAACCTCGTAACATACCATCCATTTTAACTTCCGAGGCGGAACTGAACATTCGCATAACTACTTCATCGGCTGCCATTTCCATAGAAAAAATAGCAACTTTTTTGTTTAAATTCACAGCTATATGAGCTGCAATATTTAAAGCCAAAGAAGTTTTTCCCATAGCAGGACGAGCCGCAATAATAATAAACTGACCAGGTCTAAAACCTCCAGTAAAACGGTCTAAATCTCCAAAACCACTACTTAAACCTGTAACAGATGTTTTGGTAGAGGCTATTTTATCTATATTAGTAATAACTTCCTGGCTAACTTGATCAAAACTCACAAAACCCTGATGACTGGGTAATTCAGCTATAGCGAAAATAGCCTGTTCAGCTTCATCGACAATTGTTTTAACCGGTTTGGCAGCTGTGTAGCAATTTTCAATAATTCCCTTGGAAGCAACAATCAAATGTCTAAGTAATGCTTGCTCAGTAACAATATTAAGGTGATAATCAAAATTGGCAGCAGAAACTACAAAATCGGCAATTTCATTAATATAGGGAATACCACCAACTTTTTCCAGAAAGTTATTCCTTTCCAAGCGGTTGATTAAAGTTAATTGATCTATTTCGATGCCTTCATTGAAAAGCTCTTCCATTGTGCGAAAGATCATTTTATGCGCATTGCGGTAAAAGTATTCCTCTTTGATCTTTTCGATACCTTTACTAACAACATCGCTATCTATTAACATAGCTGAAAGAAGAGCTGCTTCTGCATTTATATCAGCAGGTAAAGCTCTCTCGGTTTGTACCTTGTTCAATTTTTCAGCATCGACTTGTTTAGCCATAATATTAACTAAAGTGTTTTTCCCTCATAGCTTCAGCAACACAGGTAGGAACATAATCTTCCAACGGACCTTGTAAAGCAGCCAGCTGACGGATGATTGATGAAGAAAGATACATATACTTTAAAGAAGGCACCAAAAACAGGGTCTCTATTTCAGGATTGAGTTTTTTATTGGTTAACGCTAAAGATAGTTCATATTCAAAATCGGATACTGCTCTCATTCCTCTAATCATTAAATTACAGTTTTGGCTTTTAGCGTAATCTACAAACAATCCTTGAAAAGTGCTAACTGATACATTAGGGATATGTTCTGTAGATTTTTTACAGAGTTGGTAGCGTTCCTGTAAACTAAAAAGATTATCCTTACCAGTGTAATCAGCCACAGCAAGAATAACTTCGTCAAAAATACTGCAGGCCTTTTCCAAAATATTCAGATGACCCAGAGTAATCGGATCAAAAGTACCTGGATAAATTGCTTTAGACATCATTTCGTCATTGCCTTAATACGGATTTCTTCTATTTCAGAAATTTCCTTGGGGATATGTTGAGAAAGAACACAATAACCAGTATCTGTTACTAAAACATCATCTTCGATACGGATACCAAGTTTTTCTTCCGGAATGTAGATTCCCGGTTCAACAGTGATCACATTTCCTGTTTCTAAAATAGCATTTCGGCTACCTACATCATGAGTATCCATACCTAAGAAGTGACTAATGCTATGCATATAATATTTATAAATATCTTCTTCTCTATCTATTAAGCCAAGCTCAATTGCTCCCTTCGCTAAAAGATCGCGAGCTACCTGATTTAGTTCTAAAAGTTCAATGCCCGGTTTGATCATTTCAATAACCCTTTTTTGAACATCCAAAACTACTTCATAGACTTCTTTTTGACGATCAGTAAAAGACCCATTTATAGGAAAGCAACGAGTGATATCTGCACTGTAGTTTAAATAGGAAGCTCCCACATCCATCAGAATTACATCTCCGTTCTCTATCTGGCATTCATTTTTTTCATAATGCAAAGTTGCAGCATTAATTCCAGTTCCAATAATTGGAGCAAAACCCCAGTGTTTAATTCCCATACTTTGCATTCGATAGAACATTATTGCTTCCAGTTCATATTCCATCATCAAGGCTTCTGCCTTCTCCAGAACATCAATTATAGCTTTACCAGTTATATCGATTGCTCGTTGTAACTGTTTTATTTCCCAGTCGCTCTTTATTTTTCGCAAGGGAGTAATTATGGTTTCAATGGATTCAATAATAATATTAGGATAGCGTTCGCGGATTGGGGATAAACGGAAAAGTTGCATTGTAGGTGGTTTATCTAAATATTGCTCTCCGATATTAGCCCAAATTTTATCAATTACTGGACAGTAGAAAGAGAGAATACTTAAGAACTCATCCAGATAGTGTATTTTCTGAAGGCTAAGACCACATTTTTGGCTTGCTTCTTCAGCTGTCATTTTTGCTCCTGTCCAAATTTCTTTTTCTGGATCTCCACGCTGAATAAACAGCATCTCTATAGCTCCATTCTGTCCTCTGAAAGCAAAATAGATTGCTTCCGGAATGTCTAAACCAGTTAAATACAGGAAGTTGTTATCCTGCTTGAATTTTTCCAGTTTTGCTTCCTCTGCTGCAAAGATAATTAGTGCTTCTTTTTCCTTTAAAGTGGAAAGTAATTTTTCACGGCGCGGAATAGTAACCTCAGAAGTCATTATCGGTTCTCCTGTTATTTTTCGTTCGCAACTTTATTGCGCGAATTAAGTGGCTTGATATATTCATATCGAGGTTCCTGAGAATTAGTTATTACCTCAGGAGTAATTATACACTTTTCAATATCAGTCCTATCCGGAATACTAAACATAATTTTTAGCATAAATTTTTCCATTATTGAACGCAAACCGCGAGCTCCTGTTTTTTGTTTGATAGCGGTTCTGGCAATTTCTTTTAAAGCTGGTTCCGTAAATTCCAGCTGGACTCCATCCATTTCAAAGAACTTTTGATATTGTTTACAGATTGCATTTTTGGGTTTCACTAAAATATCTACTAAAGCTTCTTCGCTTAGTTCATGTAAAGTACAAATAACAGGCATTCTGCCAATCAGTTCAGGAATTAAACCATACTTTAAAAGGTCTTGGGGGGTAGTATAATCAAAAATAGTAGCTTCATCCTGTCTTTTACCGAGTTCTACATCAAAGCCGACTGATTTTTTATCCATTCTTTCCTTGATAATTTTCTCCAAACCGAAAAAAGCTCCACCAGCAATGAACAGGATGTTTTTTGTGTCCATTTCAATAAAATCCTGTTGAGGATGTTTGCGTCCACCTTTTGGAGGGACATTCACTTTGGTTCCTTCCAAGATCTTCAATAATGCCTGTTGAACTCCTTCACCACTAACATCTCTTGTGATGGAAGGCGTTTCGGATTTACGGCTTATTTTATCAATTTCATCTATATATACAATTCCTCGTTCCGCTTTAGCAATATCATAATTTGCATTTTGTAATAAGCGGACAAGTATATTTTCTACATCTTCACCCACATACCCTGCTTCAGTTAAAGTTGTGGCATCAGAAATAGCAAAAGGAACCTGTAAAAATCTTGCCAAAGTTTGAGCAATAAGAGTTTTCCCACTTCCGGTAGGACCTATCATCAAGATATTGCTTTTTTCCAGATCTATATCATCTTTATATTTCTGTTTGAATATGCGTTTGTAATGATTATATACTGCCACTGATATAATCTCTTTGGCATTATCTTGTCCGATAACATATTGATCAAGATAAGCTTTTATTCTACTGGGAACAGGAGCATCAAATTCTTCCTGAGAAATTTCCTCTTTACTGGAATCTATAATAGTGTGACACATAACAATACATTCGTCACAGATATTACCTGCAATTCCTCTTATTAAATTTTTTACTTCATGTTCCGCTCTTCCACAGAATGAGCAGGTTAATGTTCTGTATTTCTCCAAGGATTCCTCCTTTTAATATTTTAAAAATTCATAGGTGATATATTGATATCACCTATACCTGATAATAAGATTGCTAAAATTTAGTCAAGCTATTTTCGCATCGATATCACTTCGTCAATGATACCGTATTCTTGTGCCTCTTCAGCACTCATAAAATAATTGCGTTCTGTATCTTCTCTAATTTTATCTATAGTTTGGCCGCTGTGCTTGTGTAAAATTTCATTCATCCGTCCACGTAAATATAGGATTTCTTTAGCTTGAATTTCAATATCAGTTGCTTGACCCTGAGCTCCACCCATTGGTTGATGAATCATAATTCTACTATTTGGCAGGGCAGTTCTTTTCCCAGGAGCACCAGCAGCAAGTAAAACAGCAGCCATACTTGCAGCTTGACCTATACAAATAGTACTTACCCGAGGTTTAATATATTGCATAGTATCATAAATGGCCAGACCAGCTGAAATAACACCACCGGGACTATTTATATACATATAAATATCGCGTTCAGGATCTTCTCCTTCCAGATGGAGTAACTGAGCCACTACAGTATTTGCCAAATTGTCTTCAATAACTCCCCCAACAAAAACGATCCTATCTTTTAGCAAACGGGAATAAATGTCATAAGCACGTTCAGAACGGCCAACTTGTTCTATTACGATAGGGACAAAGCTCATTATTCCTCCTCTATTTTTTCTGTTCCGGATTCTGTATTTTCTGTTTCCGGAGGTTCTTTTTCTATCACAAACTCGCAGGTTTTGGCAATTTGCCTAAGAATAAAGTACTCTTTTATACTGTTCTGGGTGTCCTGCGAGGAAAAATCTATTTTACTATGTTCTTTATATGCCTCAACCGTTACATCTTGGATAATAGCTTGATGATTTATATATTCCTCAACCATCTCATCGGTCAATTCAATAGGTTTTTCTTTCATAAGAGCATTACCTATATATAATTGTACCATTTGGTTCATAATCATATAATAGTAACGATTTAGTAAAAGCTTCCTTAGGTTATCATCACTAACATCACTGATTTGTTGAAATGCGAGATATTCAACAGTTTTCATAGGAAAAGGGAAAGGGTTATCTGTAAATAATTTATTAATTATACTGTTATTTTCTATGTCTATATTAATATGCTCAATTCTCAACTTCATCTCTTCAGCTATTTTTGCCCGCATTTCTTCCAATGAATCGTATTCCATATCTTTGGCAAATTCATCATCAAGAGCAGGAATTTCTTTTCTGCTAATCCGATTAATACATAGTTCGCAAGAATATTCAGTATCATCAACAAGATTAAAATCAGCATTCAGTGCATTGGTTTGAATTTTTTTACCAGTTAAGATAACGGAAAGAGTATCTCCAATTTTATGCCCAATTAGCGCAGGTATTGAATAATCATTATCTTCTGAACAAGCATAAAAAATAGCAGAAACAGTATAAGTATCACTGTTATTCTGAACAATTAGTTCCACTTCTACTTCATCATTTTCTTCAGCTATTTCAACATCTTTTATTATTGTGTTTTGAGCAATTAAATCAGCGATAAATTTTTCTACACTTTCTTCCAGTATTGCTGGTTTATAAGGAACGGTTAAACCCTCTATTTGTTTAAGCTCAAGCTGGGGTTCATGTTCAATTTGTATCTTAACCGTCATATCGTTGCCTTTTTCCCATTGCAGATCTTTTATATCAGGATAAAGTAAATATTCTATGTGGTTTTCTTCAGCAACCTTGTCAAATACATCAATAACATAATCATAACAAAAATTCTCTTTTATTTTTTCAGTATTCACCCGCTCGACCATATATAGAGGAGCTTTACCTTTACGAAAACCAGGAACTTCTATCTCCTTGGCTATTTTAACAAGATATTTTTCATAAGCTTTTGTAACTTCGTCTGAAGGTATTGTAATGTTAATTTCTTTGATTACAACATTAATTTGATTAAATTCTACTTGCACTGGAAACTCCTGTTTATCATATTAAAAAAATTGGTGCGAAAGAGGGGACTTGAACCCCTATGAGTATAACTCACTGGATCCTAAGTCCAGCGCGTCTGCCAATTCCGCCACTTTCGCTTCCATTTTTCATTGTAAAAAATCCAAAAAAAATGATCCTTGCCTTCTGTCAAGTACTGTGTAATATATCATATATTTACTGCTCAAAATAATTCGATTGGAATAAGAGAAAGTAATACAAACTATAAGAGAGAAAAGAACTAGGTATGATATGTCGCTTACTAATGAGTTGTTTTACCTAATAAATCTAGATGATTTTGTCTCTGTAATAAAAAAAGAGTGAATCGCCTAAAAGAAATTGACACAGAATATAGAGTTGAGGGAAAGAAAATGTTTACAATATTCCTCCTTATGCTCTATAAATTTTTATGGTTAATGCCATTAATTGGGTTCCATAAAAATATAGAGATATTGCTTTAAGTCTTTGGACAATACAACTATAGTAGCAGTTATACCGTTTTATAAATGCAAAAAACCTATGATGGATCACCCTCAAGAGAGTTTTGTTATTACGACAACTTATAGTGATATTTTTTATTAAAACAGATTTATAAGCCTCTCTGGGAAAATAATCACCATTTTTATTGCCTTTTTACTAAATCAGCATTCTACTGTTTTAGCCAGTTATGTATTGCTTAGTTAGCTGTCGTGGAGTTGTGGTGCTGTTAATTGGCAAAATCCCGAATAGCTTCAGTGTAGCTCTATTGTAGATAATCAAGCAAGAAATGCACAGATCATCATAATGATATCATTTATAGGAGTATGAGTTGTTGCTTGTGAACAATATTTATTGTATGCTATTAGATGATGTTGAGTAGCAACTAGTTCTGCTGGACATATATTAAGGGTAGGTTAATAATTATGGCATATCTTAGCGAGACATTGTCCTTGTCCAAAATATGGAACAATCATATCTTTATTTTGGTGTGAAACGAGAATTTCGGAAACTTCTTGACACTTTGCTAAGGTTAAGAAATCAATACCATAAGAAGTTTATAAATACCATAATATGTATAAACACAGGGAGAATAAAATGAAGTATTTTCGTAAACTTGTAGGGGAGAAATGTTATCTTTCTCCTGTATCTATGGATGATGTGGAAAAATATACTGAATGGCTGAATGATATGGAAATAGGACAATTTGTAACCCTCTCTCATCAGGTTATAGATATCGAAAAAGAAAGTGAGTTATTGCGTGAATTGATGAAGAATAACTGCATTTTTGCAATTGTAGAAAAAGATACTAATAAGGTGATTGGAAATTGCGGTATACATCAAGTTTCTGATGTTCATCGGAATGCCTCTTTAGGAATTTTTATTGGGGAAAAGACCTTTTGGAATCAAGGAATAGGTTCTGAAGCTACGAATCTTTTGCTCGATTTTGCATTTAATATGTTGAATATGCATAATGTATATCTTTCTGTTCTTGCTTACAACAAACGAGCTATCAGGTGTTATGAAAAAATTGGCTTTAAAAAGGTTGGTGTGCAAAGAGAATTTATGTTTGTATCCGGTCAATATCATGATGTGATTATTTACGATATGCTTGCCAGTGAATTCACCAGTCCTTATATTAAAAAGGTATATACCTACAGTGTTAGTGACGAAGCGGGTCGCAGTAAAATTAGTATTGTGTAAATGATAAACAAAATAAAAGGACAAGAAGACGCTCTCAAGCTTTTGCGTAAAGCTATAGAAAATGAGCGAATATCCCAGGCTTATCTTTTTTATGGAAGTGATGGTGTGGGCAAATTTACAACAGCACTATATTTTGGTATGGCTGTAAATTGTATGGCAACAAATGAATTAAAACCCTGTGGGCATTGTGATTCCTGCCATAAATTCCTGCAGCTGGAGCATCCAGATTTTGTGTATATTTTCCCTACTCCAAATTTGAACCTCAGTCCTGAAGGTGAGATTAAAAACTCTGATGCCTTAAAAATGTTTCAAAAGTACATTGAGAATAAGGTAAACACTCCCTGGGCTGATTTTTTCTTCAAGGATACTATTGAAATTCGCAAAGAAAGCATTACAATGCTTAGCAAACATTTTGAACTATCCATTCACGAAGCAAGATATAGAATTGTAATTGTGGAAGATGCAGATATGATGACTATAGCTACGGCTAACGCATTTCTAAAGACATTGGAAGAACCTCCAGAACGGACTATTATAATTCTTATTACTGAACGAATTCAAAAACTTCTTCCTACAATTCTTTCTCGAACTCAACCTATATATTTTAGACCCCTCACACGCAGTGTTATTGAAGAAATTCTTACTACAGAATTTGAAATAAGTGCTCCAATTGCTAGAACTGCTTCTCGAATAAGTGCAGGCAATTTAAAAACTGCTATTCGGGTTGCTTCAGACAGTGTTTCATTATCGCGCAATTGGGCTTTTGAGATTTTTGCCTTAGCAGCAACCAAAGATGATTTGGGCTATTTAGGATTAGCAAAAGCATATAAGGATCAACAAAAGAAAGATCAGGTAATTGATTTACTGAAATATATCCGCATTATTGCCAGTGATTTAGGAGCTCTTAATGCTAATTTTGAAGCGGAAATAACCAATATTGATAAAATAGATGATCTGAAAGCAATGGTAGAAAATAAATCTGGTATAGATGATCGTCTATACGATTTTTTACTGTTTCTTGAAGATCTCAACCGTAAAATTGAGGGTAATGTAAATCTCAACCTGGTTATGACCAATCTGTACTTGAACTGTAAACACCTCTTAAACTCTTAAATGGAATCTCAACACTCGAATCGGACATTAGCAAAAAACATCAGTGTGATGTCTATTGGTGTTTTTTTCAGCCGTATTTTAGGTCTGATTCGTGATCAAGTGATGGCTTTTTTCTTTGGTACTACCTATTTAAATGATGCTTTTAATGTTGGTTATAATATACCTAATTTGCTTCGACGACTTTTTGGAGAGGGAGCTCTTTCTACAGCTTTCGTACCTATCTATAATGAGATTTTAATTGAAGATGGAAAAGATAAACAGATAGATTTTGCTTTAAACTTGCTTAGTATTTTAACTCTTATCCTTGTAATTCTAACTATCTTAGGGATAGCTTTTGCCTCTTTAATTGTAAAATGTCTTTATCCTGGACTGGCTCCTGAAACTACTGTTCTGGCTATAAAGCTAACCCGGATAATTTTCCCCTATTTGTTTTTCATTGGTTTATCCTCTACTTTCATTGCCATTCTCAATTCTCATAACTATTTCTTTATGACAGGTCTTTCATCCGCTTTACTTAATGTTGGAATGATATCTACTATCATTATTCCTTATTATGTTCTAAAAGTGAGTGGAGAAGAGTTAATTATCTGGGCTGGCTGGGGAGTGATAGTAGGAGGTTTTTTACAAACAATCGTCAATTTTCCTTACTTAAAAAAAATAGGATATCGTTGGGCATTTTGTTTCAGATTTGGTTCTACAGCTCTTGCTCAGCTTTGGAAACGCATAATTCCCAGTATGATAGGAATAGGTATTCGGGAAATAAATCTGATAGCCGATTCACTTATGGCTTCTTTTTTACCCATCGGATCAATTACAGCATTAAGTTTTGGTAACCGTTTAATGCAATTGCCGTTAGGTATATTTGGGATTTCTACTGGAACAGCAGTTTTACCTTTTTATTCTCGCTGCGTAACTAATGGGAAATATGATGAGCTATCGGAGAGTATTCGTTTTACAGGTTTAAATCTTGCTTATATTATGTTACCTGTTACAACTATTATATTAGCATTGGGCGAAGATTTTGTAAGGATTCTTTTTCAGAGTGGTGCTTTCAATGAAAGAGCTGTTTGGATGACCTCCCAAGCACTTATTTTTTATTCTCTGGGTTTAGTCTTTTTTGGTTTGAATCAAACAATTACGCCAATTTTTTATGCCCATAAAGATACTAAAACCCCTGTAAAAATTGCTGCAGCTATGGTTGCTTTAAATATAACTTTAAACTTCATCCTTATGCAATTTATGGCTCATCGCGGTTTAGCTCTTTCCACATCTATTACTGCGGGTGTGAATTATTTTATTTTGCTCTATCTGATTAGAAAGAAAATGCCAGGTATAACTTTTTCTGGAATCATCAGAAACATAGCTAAAACTTTACTGATTTGCCTTATTATATTCTTTTTATTGGTAATAGGACGCAATATACTTCCGGTTCAGGGTAGAATTGAATTATTAATCAGAGATGCCGTTTTTTCCGTAGTCGCCTTTGGGTTGTTTTATTTATCCGCTATTTTAATAAAAATTGATTATATCACTCAGGCAGGAAAAGCACTATGCAAGCGCTTTCTAAGGAAATAGAATCTAAACTTTCTTTGCTACCAGATCAACCTGGAGTTTATCTTTGGAAAGATAAAAACGGTACTATAATCTATATAGGCAAAGCTCTTAATCTAAAACACCGGGTAAGAAGTTATTTTGCTTCAAGCGGCAAGGATGTAAAAACTGAGCATCTGGTGAAAAACATTGCTGATCTTGAATATATCATCACTAACAGTGAATCAGATGCCTTTATTTTAGAAGCAACTCTTATCAAGCATCACCGTCCCAAATACAATATAATGCTGAAGGACGATAAACGCTATCCCTTTGTAAAAATAACAGTTAATGAACCTTTCCCACGCATTTTTATTACTCGTGAATTATTGAAAGATGATGCCAAATATTTTGGACCATATACTGAAGTCCGTTATCTACGCTCAACTTTACGCGATCTGGAATGGATATTTCCTTTAAGAAACTGTAATCGAAATATCCCTAAAACAAAATACAAACAACCATGTATGAATTATCAGCTGGGAAAGTGTCCTGCTCCTTGTGTAGGATGCATTAACCAAAAAGATTATGCGGTTATTGTAAATCGCTTACTTCGTTTTTTCAGTGGACGCTATACAGAATTGATTGATGAATTGCGCGCTGAAATGCAAAATGCGTCGGATTCTTTAGATTTTGAAGAAGCGGCAAAATTACGGGATCGAATCGTGGCAATTCAAAGTATTCAAAAGCGCCAATCTGTTTTTAATGTTGAAGGTGGAAATACAGATATTATTGGTTTTTACAGGGAAGAAAAAAGAGCTGTTTGTGTAGTTTTTAAGATGCAGAATGGAGCAATCATCCATCAGGAAAATTATCCCCTTGCAAATCTGGATTATGAAGAATCAGACAGCATCCTGGCAAGTTTTTTACAGCTTTACTATGCAGATAAAGAAGAAATGCCCGATGAAGTTCTTCTTCCTTTTGCTCCCAAAGATATTGATAAACTTAATTCTTGGCTGGGAAACAAATTGCAGGTTCCTCAAAGAGGCGAAAAAACCAAACTTATTGCTATGGCTAAACGCAATGCTTTTAACATTGTAGAAGAAAGTAAATTGGCACATTTGCGTAAAGCCAACCGTACTATTTTCCCGATTCAGGAATTGAAAGAAGTCTTAAAACTTCCCAAGCTGCCCCGTAAAATTGTCTGTATGGATATATCTACTATTCAAGGAAGTGATACTGTTTCATCCGCGGTTTTCTTTGAAAACGGTAAAAGCAAGAAAAAATACTACCGTCACTTCATTATTCGGAGTATAGACACCCAAAATGATTTTGCAGCAATGCAAGAAACGATGGCTCGTTTTTTAACAGAAACTGAAAAAGATGAACAAATGAAACCTGATCTGATTATCGTTGATGGAGGAAAAGGTCAGCTTTCTGCCAGTGAACAAATTCTTAACTCTTCCGGTAAAAATGATATCAGCTTAATCGCTTTAGCGAAAAGAGCTGAAGAGGTCTATCTCTCTGGAAATGAACAATCTATAGTTCTTCCACGATCTTCTTCAGCACTACGATTATTAATTACTATTCGTGATGAAGCACATCGTTTTGCTATAACTTTTCACAGAAAAAGAAGAACTCAAAGAACTCTGGAAAGTGCTTTGGAAGCTATTCCTGGTATTGCAGAAACAAATAAATTCCTGCTACTAAAAGAACTTGGTAGCATAGATAATATAGCCAAAGCAGATATAGAAACCCTTTCAAGCATTAAAGGAATAGGAATTAAAACTGCTACCAAAATTTATAATCACTTTCACAATGAGGAAAACAAATGAAATACCGTAAAATGCCTTATTTGGATGATAAACTATCCACTCTTGGTTTTGGCTGCATGCGCTTGCCGAAAAATAAAGAAGGAAAAATAGACGAAGAACAAGCATTGGCTATGTTACATTATGCTTATGAAAATGGTGTAAATTATTATGATACCGCTTGGTCTTATCATAATGGAGAAAGTGAACCCTTATTGGGCAAATTTCTTAGCCAGATTGAACGCAATAAAGTGTTTATAGCCACAAAACTACCCTGTTGGTTAGTTAAAAATAGAGCTGATATGGATAACTTTCTGGAAAAACAGATGGAACATTTACAAACCAGCTATATAGATTACTATTTGCTACATTCATTAAATCAAAAGTCCTGGATGGAAATGAAAAGATTGGGGGTTATTGATTTTCTAGATAAAGCAAAAATGGAAGGAAAAGTAAGACATCTCGGTTTCTCCTTTCACGATAGCTATCCTGCATTCAAAAAAATCCTGCTTGCTTATCAATGGGATTTTTGCCAATTTTTACTAAACTATCTGGATACAAATTACCAAGCTGGAATGAATGGCTATAAATTGGCAGGACAAAATGGAACTGGAATTGTTGCTATGGAACCTCTTAGAGGAGGAAAACTTGCAGGACATCTTCCAGAAAATGTAGCAGCTGTTTGGAAAAAACATAATATCCGTTTAAGCCCTGTAAAATTTGCTTTAAGATGGGTTTGGAATTTGGAGGGCTGTCAGGTTCTACTAAGTGGAATGAGTTCTTTAGAACAGGTAAAAGAAAATGTGCATTATGCGAATCTTTGTAAAGCAAATGTTTTAGATGCTAAGACACTAAAAATATATAAAGAAGTTAGGCAAGAATTTCTGAAACGAATACCTGTTATGTGTTCTGAATGCAGATACTGTCTTCCCTGCCCTCAAAAAGTAGCAATCCCAGATATTTTTGGTATATATAACGATTCAATTATGTTTAATGAAAAAGACAGGCACCAAAAAGAATATGAACTTTTCATTCCAGACGAAAGCAAAGCAGATAAGTGTATTGCTTGTGGAGCTTGTGTTTCCAAGTGCCCCAGACATATTAATATCCCGGAAGAAGTGAAAAAGATAGCTGAGTATTTTGCTGAATGCAAGGTTATTGATTAATTACGGGTGTATTATGAATAGAGAGGGTGTTTAACTTATGTTAAATGACACTTGACAAAGAACAAGCTCTATAAAAAAGATAAAAATATGAATTCGAAATACATTCTTCTTTGCATAGTAACGGCTATAGTAATTGTTGGTATTTACCAGATAGTTGCCGTTGGCAGAGTAAACTACCCTGAATATAATCTGAAGGAAGGTCAGGTAGCAGATGTGGAGATAATTGCTCCCTTTGATTATCCTATTTTAAAATCTACCAGCGAATTAGCCGATGAAAGGGAACAAGTTTTATCTCAGGTTAATAAACCTTATGAAATATCTGATGACCCGATGTTTGAGGCTATCAAGGCATTAGATAATATTTACGCTGTTTTATGTTCTTTACAACCAACTTTAGATCCAAATGCTATTGCCACAGAGCTGAAACGAAATGGATATATTTTTTCTTCTGAAGGGCTCAGTTTTGCTACACATCCTATGCTTCGTGATAAAATATATGAATCTCTGCGTAATAAACTTAGAGCTATTTACAAACAAGGCATCTATGAGACATTGAAAGAAGATAGTGTATTAATTGACCAAAATGGAAAGCTGAAAACAGTAAATATAAGAGAATTTCTCTCTATAGAACAGGTTAAAGAAGATCTGGTAACGAATTTTCCGGAAGCTAAAACCTTCGTTTTGGAATTTTCTGAGCAATTCCTGAAACCTAACCTCCAAGTAGATGAAGAAAAACTAAATGAACTGAATCAAGATTCTCTGGGAACAATTTACCAAAGTAAAGGTATGGTTTTACGGAATGAGGTTATAGTTCGCAAAAACTCCAGAATAACTCAAGACGAAGTTCGTAAGCTGGAATCGTTACAGGAAGCATATCGGCGTCAAAAAATACGAAAATCTCCCCTTCAAGAAATGTTTCTTACTTTGGGTTTGCTGATGTTTGTCTTTTTAAATATTTTTCTTACAAATCACTATTTTGGTGTTCAAAGCAAAGAAGAAAAGATACCAGTGGCAGATTTTATACCTGTAAACTTGGGGTTTATCCTCTTAGTGGTTTTTACTGTGCTTAGTAATTATGCTCTTTCTGCAAACAATTTAATAATTCCCTTTGCTATGATTGTTATCGCAGGAGCCATTCTGGTTAATTTTGAATTTGGGTTATTGTATAGCATCTGCAATATACTGGTTATCAGTCCTTTTCTGAATTGGGAAACATTTACTCCAGTCATTATGATCTTATCCTCGGTAATATGTTTATTAATTTTACGCCGTCAGAATGCCTGGCACGAATATTTGATGATCTGGTTATATTTGCTTTTATCCCAAATAGTGGTAATTATCAGTATCGGGATTTATAAAAGAGATACTTTGCTAACAATACTGCGTTCAACAGGTTATAGCTTTATATCCTCAACTCTTAGCGTTAGTGGAATTTTGTTAATTGTTCCATATTATGAACATAAATGGAATCGGGCAACAAAACAGACACTATTGGAGCTCCTAGATTTTAATCATCCCCTTCTAAAAAGATTAGCAACTGAAGCAGTTGGAACATATCATCATTCTTTGGTAGTTGGAAGCTTGGCAGAACATTCTGCTGAAGCTATTGGAGCTAATCCACTATTAGCCAGAGTAGGCAGTTATTATCATGATATAGGTAAAATTACGAATCCAGATATTTTTACGGAAAACAACGAGGATTCGGCAGATATTCATTCGCAAATGGAACCAGAAGAAAGCACTCAATTAATTCGTAATCATGTAACAGACGGGATAGCTTTGGCGAAAAAGTACAAAATCCCGCAACCGGTGATAGATATTATTATGCAGCATCATGGCAATTCTGTTATTCGCTATTTTTATGAGAAAGCTAGTAAAGAGAAAAAAGAATTGTCTAAAGATACCTATCGTTATCCTGGACCTCGTCCTCAAACCAAAGAAGCAGCTTTAGTAATGCTTGCTGACATTGTAGAATCTACTACTAAAGCCAAAAATATTGAAAATGAAGCAGAAGTTGCTAAAATTATTGATGATACAATACACTATCTATTGAAGGAAGGTCAATTTGATGAGGCACCTATTTCTATGAAAGATCTGCAAACCGTAAAACAGTGTTTTATTCCAGTTTTAACAAGTATCTACCGTAAACGTCTTGATTATCCGGAACCTCCTAAAGATGAATAGTTTAGAAGTTTTAGGTGCTGTTATTATTCCCGAATCGGAACAGGAAAAAATCGCAGAACTTATTTGTTCTAAAGAAGATCCTGATCACTGTTATCAAATCTGTGTAAAGATAGTAGATAGTAACACAATGAAACGCTATAACAAACGTTATCGTGGTTTAGCAGAAACTACCGATATTTTAAGTTTTGTAACTGCAGAATTACCTTTTTGCGAGAGTGATCTTACTTTTACAGAAGATGGTTTCCCCGATAAGCCGATACGCTTTTGCGATATTATTATTGACATAAATCAGCTTTTTTATCAAAGGGATTCTAATATTATCGAAGATAATTACCGCACGGTTTTGATTCATGGCTTATTGCATTTAATTGGTTATGATCATATTCGCAGTGCTGACGCAGAAAAAATGAGAGCTAAAGAAGAATATTATTTTAAACTTACACAAGGTGAAAATTAGAAGTGGATGACGGTAAGGCATTTATAATTATCGTCCTTTTTGCGTTATCAGCTTTTTTTTCCGGTAGCGAAACAGCTTTATTTTCGCTTTCCAGGGTTTATCTTAAACGCTTGGAAAACAGTAAAAGCAAAAGCGCAAAAAGAATCCTTAAGTTACTAAAAAAACCAAGAGAATTGCTAATTACCTTGCTTTTAGGCAATACTTTTGTTAATTTGGCTATATCCTCTTTTGGGACACTACTGGCTTTACAAATTGGCAGGAAATATAGCTATACAGAATCGTCCGTGGTTACTATTCAAATTATTCTCACGACCATCCTGATTTTGTTTTTTGGAGAAATTTCCCCGAAATTGATTGCTCTATCCAAAGCTGATACTTTAAGTGGTATACTTTCTTTACCATTGCTTATGTTCCGCTATCTTTTCTATCCTATCGTTTGGGTGCTAGTAAAAATGAGTGAGTTGATATCTTCTCACCAAAATGTAGACCGCTATGTAGGAACTAAATTTACTGATGAAGAATTTCACAATCTTATTCAATCTGAAAGCAGCAGTCACAGTTTAGAAGAACACGAAAAGAAAATGCTTGTTGGCTTATTCAGATTCAGAGAAGCAGAAATTAAGGAAATATATGTCCCCCGTGTTAAAATTACCGCTATTGAAGAAAACCAAAGTATTGAAGACCTAAAAAAGATAATCATAGAAAGCGGTTATTCTCGAATCCCTGTTTATAGAGGTAGTATAGATGAAATTGTTGGGATAATATATGTAAAAGACTTGATTCTCTATCCGGAAAAGAAAACCATAAAGCAATTGATGCGTCCAGTTTGGTTCGTTACAGAAAACATGAAAGTGCAAACCCTGTTAAATCAATTCAAACAGAGAAAATTGCAGGTAGCCATTGTAGTTGATGAATATGGAGGTACAAGCGGGATAATTTCTTTGGAAGACATTCTGGAAGAAATAGTTGGTGAAATTAGAGATGAGTATGATAAGGAAGAGATTCCCGAATTGATTAAAATAGATGAAAACACTTACATTTTGAGCGGAAACTTTAGCATCCGTCAATTCAATGAGAATTTCTCTACTGATATTTCTCTGGAGGACTATGATAATCTTGCTGAATTTCTATTGGCATACTATAATCATGTTCCCAATATTGGTGATACTGTATTTTACGATGAGAGAATTGAATTTACTATTTTAGATGCTGATGAGAAGAGCATAAAACAGATTCAAGTTAAAATCAAAACCGGAGAATTGACCTGAAATATATCCTAACACTATTAATGCTTGTTAATGGATTTTTAGCGGCCATAACCACAGATTATTATATGAAAGCTGTTGGGATTAAAATTGCCCAAATCAGTATTCAACAAAATAAAGCTGATAACTATGTTGAGATTAGGGCAAAATCTGTGAGGGAATCATCTATTTTTCCTCAAATTAACAATGTTTATCGCGTTAAACATAATGGTTCTTATCAGCCCTTAACCTACACCCGAATTATTCACCAGAAAAATGTTCAAGATGAAGTTACCACTACTTACAATCATAATACTGCACAGGCTGTTATGTATCGTAATTCGGACAAAAGTACCCTTCAGTATTCTATAACTAAAAATAGCCAGGATATTTATTCCTTTCTGGCAAAAGTTATTTCCGGACAAGTAGATACAGGAACTTATCCTATAGATGCTAATGGTGTTTCCTGGCAGGCAAATATAACTCGCTATTCAACTGAAATAGTTGATACTCCTCTTGGTAAATATCCTGCAGTTCGCTATGAGATATCTTTCCAGAATATGACCAATAAGAAGATGCCCTATATTGATATGGTTACATTCAATATGCTACAAGAAAATAACAAATTGAATTTATGGGTTTATAACCGTCAGTTTGCAGTGAAAGCCACTTTTAAAAAGAAAGGGATTTCTTCCACTTGGGAACTGTGTAATATAAAAAAATGAAGTTTTTCCGAACTATATACCCCACTCTTTTCTGGTTGATAATTATCTGGATACTATCATCTATACCCTCTCAAGACTTGCCTTCTGTAAACATTGTCGGTTTTGATAAATTGCAACATTTAGGCGTTTATGCTGTACTTGGATGTCTTATTGGTTATTGGCTGCGTTTTAAAAATTGGGATATAAAGAAGATTGTCCTTATCTACCTTGGACTTATTGTACTTGCAGGTATAGATGAATACCATCAGAGATATATTCCAGGTCGCGATGTATCAATCTACGATTTTTTAGCCAATGCTTCCGGATTAATTATCGGCTTTTTGTTATATCTGCGTAAGTATGATCGAAGTTAATAAGTTATATGTTTCTCTTAACGAGAGAGAAATACTATCCAACATCAATTTCAAACTGGAAGATAGTAACAATTTAGTTATTTTAGGACGCAGCGGCAGTGGTAAAACAGTTCTAATAAAAACCCTACTGGGAATCTATTATCCTGCTTCCGGAAATGTTATTATTGATGGTATAGATATTCACAGAGCAGATGAAGAACAACAAAAAGCCACAAAAAAACGCTTTGCCATGGTTTTCCAAAATTCTGCATTGTTGGATTCTTTCACTGTGCTACAAAATGTAGCTCTACCTCTATATGAACGCGGAGAAAAAAATATCGCTTATGTTAGAGATAAGGTATTACATTGTTTGCAGATAGTTGGTTTAGAAGATACTATTAGTTTATATCCAGCTCAGTTAAGTGGAGGAATGCGTAAACGGATAAGTATTGCCAGAGCATTAGTTTACGATCCTGATTATATTATTTTCGATGAACCTGTTTCTGGACTTGATCCTATCACTTCTCGAGAAATTATGTATTATATAACCCGCATTGTGGAAACCGCATCCGCTACTTTAATAACTATCACCCATGAATTAAAAAATATCGATGCTATCGGCAACCAAATTTTGTTTTTAAATGAAGGCAAAGTTATATTTAGTGGTAGTGTGAAACAGCTTTATAATTCCACCGATAGCTTCGTACAACAATATCTTAAATGAATATAGACAATAAATCTACCCTTATCCAGTTGGCTTTTTTTACTGCAATTGCAGCCACTATTCATATTGTGGAAGATCTGATTATGCGAATGTTACCTTTACCTTTTATTCGCGTTGGTTTTTCAAATATTGTGATTCTCTATCTAATCTATCATAACAAAATCCTGGAAGCCTTCGTAGTAAATATAAGCAAAACAATTATAAGCGGAATTGCAACCCTTACTTTACTTAGTCCATCTATTCTTATTTCTTTAACTGCAGGCATGGCAGCCATAATCGTTATGGTTTTTGTTCGCTGGCTACATTTAGGTTTAGGAATATACGGAATCAGTATATGTGGAGCTATTGCTCACAATCTTATGCAGTTAACAATAGTTTATGCCATCCTGATCCATAGTAGCAGAGTTTTTGTGTTGACACCAATCCTACTCTCAATTGCTTTGGTTAGTGGTAGCATAATTGCCTACCTAACTTTATATATAGATAGAAAAAACGAAGGCTCTGAAATTATAAAAGAATGAATGCCCATACTCAAGAAAAAGCACATAAAATTCTTAAATACTTGTGGTTTGCATTTTGCATATTCACAGGTATATTTGTAGGTGCTCTATGGTTTTACCGTGATAGCTTACCTCCAACCAGTGAATTGCGAAATTACACTTTGCGTTCAGGATCTGAGGTTTATGACCGTAATGGTAGAATGGTCTATCTGTTTGCTTTTGAAAAACGCAAACTTGTTTCTTTAAAAGAACTTCCTCCCTATCTTATAGATGCACTAATAATTACTGAAGATAAGCATTTTTATCATCATTTCGGAATTGATCTCATAGGCAATTTTCGTGCCTTAGTGATAGATATTGCCAGAATGGATTTTTCTCAGGGGGCAAGCACTATAACTCAACAGATGGCACGAAATATGTTTCTTACTTTGGATAAACGTGTTTCGCGTAAGATGAAGGAGATTATTTTAGCTTTAAGAATAGAACGAGAATTCACCAAGGACGAAATACTAGAGATCTACTTCAATAAAATCTTCTGGGGAGGTCAGGTTCACGGAGTGGAAACTGCTTCCCTATATTATTTCGGAAAGCATGCTCGAGACCTTAACTTAGCTGAATCAGCAGCTTTAATAGGTATGATACAACGTCCTAATTATTATAGTCCTGTAAAACATCCAGAGCGTTTGATTGAAAGACGCAATATGATATTGGGTAAGATGTTAAAAGCCAAGAAGATCACTCAGGAGGAATATAACGAAGCAGTTGCTTCCAAAATCTCTAGTGATCGTAGTTCTATGCAACAATATTCAACCGATTATTATATTGAACATATCCGTTTGTATCTTGAACGTAAATATGGCACCGAAAAACTTTTTGAAGGTGGATTACGAATTTACACTCCCTTGGATGCAGAACTCTCTGTTTATGCAGATTCTGTTTTAAACCGCTATCTTTCTAAAATCGAACAATCCTATCCTCCTGCTATGCGTTACAGCAATGTTTCTAAAAACAGTGTGGATATTAATACTCGTTATCTACAAGGAGGATTATTGTTGATGGATAATAATACAGGACATGTTTTAGCGATGATTGGAGGTAGAAATTTTACGCATAGCAAATATAATCGTATTACTCAAGCTAAGCGTCAACCGGGAAGCTCTATTAAACCAACCTATTATACTGCTGCATTGGAAAAAGGTTATACACCTGCCACTGTTATAATAGATTCTCCAATTACTCTTACCGGAGGAGATGGTAAGGAATGGACTCCACAAAATTTTAGCCGTCAATATTATGGACCAACCAGAATGCGAACTGCTATAACTTATTCCTATAATGTTTGGGCAGTGAAAGCTGTTATGGACATTGGACTTGATGTTGTTAATGATGCTTTTCTCCGTTTCGGAATAAATACTAAAGCAGCAGATTATTCTGCAGCTTTGGGTGCATATGAAGTTACTCCATTAAACCTAATTTCTGCTTTTACGACTTTTCCCAATGGAGGATATCGAACTAAACCAATATTTATAACCAGAGTGGAAGATATGAATGGAAAAGTATTAGAACGTAGTGCTACTTCTAAATATCAGGTTACCAGCCCCGAAGTAGCATTTTTAATGACTTCTATGCTTCAATCAGTTGTCACTTCTGGAACGGGAGCTGCTGCCAGAAATAATTATTATTGGCAGGCAGCTGGAAAAACAGGTACTTCCAGTGACCATCGTGACGCCTGGTTTATTGGTTTTAACAAAAAATACACTTTAGGAATTTGGAATGGTTTTGACAATAATGCAGCAATTTCTGCAAGTGCAAGTTGTGCTCCTATTTGGGGACAAATTATGACTAAGGCAATACGAATTGATAATAAAGGGCGTACCCCTCGAAATGATGATCCACGCTATAGTTTTGTTGTTCCCGATAGAATTGTGAAACGGACAATAAATCCTAAAACCGGTTTTCTTTCAGATACTGGTATCGAGGAGTATTTTATAGAGGACAATATTCCCTCTGCTAGGTCTGATACTTTAAGCTATAATTTTTATCCAACCCGTTGGGGAACGAAAAGTAAATTGGACTAATAGATGAGCAGCGTTATTTTTTATATCCTTAGTGCTTTAATATTAACAGGATGCATAACCTACTTCGTGTTTTGTATCCGTTTTTGGAATGGCTATAGAACTTATAAACCCACCTTCAATTATAAAAAAAGAACTGTTAGTGTCGTTATCGCAGCTCGCAATGAAGCCAAAAATTTACAGGAGTTGTTACTGTGTTTGCTTAATCAGGATTACCCTAAAGAACTATTTGAAGTTATTTTAGCAGATGATGATTCTGAAGATGATACAGAGCAAGTAGCCAAAAAATATATTGATGCCGGTTTAAATCTACATTACTTGAAAGTTCTGGGCAGGGAGAATGTTATTTCACCTAAAAAGAAAGCTATGGAAGATGCAGTATATGCAACGCAAGGAGAAATTATTCTTACTACGGATGCTGATTGCCTTGTCCCTGAAACCTGGATTTCTTCTATGGTTTCTATGTTTACGGATGATGTTTCTATGGTGGCAGGATATTCCAGAACTTATATTCCAGATTGGAAAAAGGCATCACTTGTGCAGAAATATGAACATCTTGATTTTGCTTTAACTTATATGGTTTTGGCTGGTGGTTACACAATTGGTAAAAAATGGGCTTGTATTGGGCAAAATCTTGCCTATAGAAGAACAGCTTTTGATGATGTAGGTGGCTTTACTAAAATAAAACATTTGCTTTCCGGTGATGATGTGAATCTCTTACAATTAATGCGCAATAAGGGGCACAAAATAATTTTCAATTTTCTACCTTCCAGTTTTGTATATACTCATCCTGTTACTTCCTGGAAACAACTAATAAATCAACGAAGTCGTTGGGCTTCTAATATGAAATATCAGCTGAAGTTCAATCCGGAGTTCTTTTTTATCCTACTTTCTATGGCTTTTATGTATTGGGGTGGATTGATAATGTTGTTTTTTAATATCAAGATTGCTCTGATTATTTTTCTTTACCGGATTATCGTAGAAAACATCACTATAAGTTATTCTCGTTCCCGTTTTGGATTTACCAAGGAAATGCTTAGATTTTATCCTATCTGGTTAGTTATCCAGAATTTTTTCTTGGTTTTAACGATGGTCTTAGGACAGTTTAATATCTTTGTTTGGAAAGGAAAACGCCCCACTAGCAAAAGGAATAATAATGCAAACCATAATATTTGACGATGCTTCGCGCTCTAACTTTTTTCCATTAACTTTAAACAGAAGTATTGGTGATCTCCGTTGCGGAATAACTAAACTCCGTCAGCGTCTGGAACATATTTTTTCTGATACTGATAAAACTTGCGTGATAATAGATGATTCACTTGTTCCCTTATATAAAGAACATCATCCTACTTGGATTATAAATTCTCTTGTAAATGGTGAAAAGCTATATTTGAATTCACGCATAATTGTAACGGTGGAAGCTATTGCTCAGATTAAAGATCTTCCTATGGGCTATTGTTTATATTCAGGTAATGACCTGGTTGCAATAAAAGTTAATGATTCTTCAGTTTGGCCAGATTTATTAAAGCTGAAGAAAAAGCTCGGCAATATTAGACTGTATGACTCTCTTGCTGATTTAATTCAGGATAATTCCAGATCACTTGTTAGGGATTATCATTTGCACTTTTATGATGGAGATAATTATTTTGAAACGGAGCCCGGAGTTACTGTTCTTCATCCTTACAATATTTGGGTTGCAGAAGGTGCGGAATTTTCTCCAGGGGTTGTTTTAGATGCTTCTGAAGGACCCATCATCATTGATACCAGTGTCCGCATTATGGCTAATGCTGTTATTTGTGGACCTGTTTATATAGGCAAGAAATCCGTAATTAAAATTGGGGCTAAAATTTACGGAGGAACTTCTATCGGTCCCGTTTGTAAAGTAGGTGGAGAATTGGAAGGAACTATTTTTCAGGCATATAGCAATAAACAACATGACGGTTTTCTAGGTCATTCCTACATTGGTGAATGGGTAAATCTTGGGGCTGATACAAATAATAGTGATCTGAAAAATACTTACAAAAATGTGGCTTTCTATTCCTATCCTCTTAAAACTAAAATAGATTCATCCACACAGTTTTTGGGTTGTATGATTGGAGACCACAGTAAAACCGGTATTGGATGCAGTATCAATACAGGAACCGTTATTGGAATCGGATGTAATCTTTATGGCCCTAATTTGATTCGAGATTTTGTTCCGGATTTTTCTTGGGGGCAAGCAGATGAATTAGATAAGCATCGTTTTTCTGCTTTTTGTGAAACAGCGGCAATTGTTAAACAAAGGCGTAAGCTAATTTTTACAGATACAGAAAGAGAGCTTTATCACCAAATATATAATATGAGGTTATAATGCAACAATATATAGAAGTAGAATTTAGAACCGGTCGTATAGGTTATTATCGAAATCGTGAAGAACTTAATATTCAACCCGAAGACCTAATCATCGTAGAAGTTGAACGAGGTGATGATATAGCTCAGGTTGTTCATTTGGGCTTAGAAGAAGACGAAATTGCTCCTGAAGTTCTTACTTCCAAAAATTTCAGTATTCGCCGTCATGCTAGTTCTGAAGATATCGATAAAATGAGAAATTTAAGTTATGAAGAGGAAAAAGCATCTCGGACATTTCTATCGATACTGGAGCGTTATCCTTTCGAAATGAAACTTATTGAAACAATTTATCAGTTTGATGGAAATAAACTAACCTTTTTCTTCACTGCTGAAGGGAGAATTGATTTCAGAACTTTTGTACGGGAACTAGCTACAGTTTTTAAAACTCGCATCGAATTACATCAAACATCAGGTAGAGATGAAGCTCGTCGTTTAGGTGGTTTTGGTATGTGTGGAAAACAATATTGTTGCGGTAGTTTTTTAAAACGCTTCAATCAGGTAACCATCAAAATGGTAAAAGACCAAAATTTAGCAGGTAATTTAACCAAAATTTCTGGACCCTGTGGCCGTTTACTCTGCTGCCTTAATTTCGAAGAGGATTTTTATGTAGAAGAAGTAAAGGGATTCCCTTTAATTGGAACTTTTGTTTCATATCAGAATACAAAGATGATGGTTTTTCGTCTTAATGTTATTGGGAAAAAAATTATGCTCGCCAGTGAAGAAGGAATCATCCAAGAAATTGATTTGGACGAATTTTCCAAATTACCCATTATCAGCTTACCTATTTTGGAATAATGTTTACCAATATCTATTCTTTACTGCCTGAAGAGCTGGCTAATAAAATTAAAATAGAGCAGCTCGGCTCACCTGTGTATAGAACTAAGCAACTTCTTTTCTGGCTGTATAAATCCTACATCAATGAACCTGATAAGATGAGTAATCTGCCTGCAGAGTTTAAGACATATTTATTAAATAATTACTCCTTCTATTTACCGGAAACAGATAGCAAACTTGTATCCAGCGATAAAGCAATAAAATACCGTTTAAAATTAGAAGACAATGAACTTATAGAGAGTGTGCTGATTCCTACAGAGAAAAAAAATACTCTCTGCATTTCTACCCAAGTTGGTTGTGGACGCAATTGCCAATTTTGTTCTACAGCCAAAATGGGACTAATTCGCAATTTATATAATTATGAGATAGTAGGTCAGGTTATTTATGCAGCCAGGCAACTGAAAAGTTCAGACAATAAGAAACTTACAAACTTAGTTCTAATGGGTATGGGCGAACCATTGGACAACTTAGACAATGTATTATCCGCCCTGAGAATTTTACAAAGCCAAGAAGGCCTTTCTTTTAGTCCAAGACGAATCACCGTTTCCACTTCCGGAGTTGTTCCAGGCATTATAGCTTTAGCCGATAGTGGTATAAAAGCTAAACTTGCTCTTTCTTTAACTTCTGCCATAGATTCAAAACGCAGTAAATTAATGCCTGTAAATAAACAATATAACCTAATTGAATTAAAACAAGCATTGCTCTATTATCTAAGGAAAAGTTCTTATCGCATCACTATTGAATATATCTTGATTCCCAGTTTCAATATGGATGACGACGATCTAAAAGCACTAAGTAAATATGTTGGAGATCTCTCCTGCAAAATTAATTTCATTCCTTATAATCCTGGAAAGGATTCTATTTTTAGAGCTCCTACAGTAAAAGAAATTAATGATTTTATGTATAGAGCTCAATCCCTTCCACAAGCAATAACTTTACGCAAAAGCAGAGGTGCAGATATTTTTGGTGCCTGTGGACAGCTTAATAAAAATAATCTTGGAGCGAAGATATGAAAGACATTCCTCAAATTGCCAAAGATCTATTTGGAGATAATCATTTAGCACAATGTGGAGGCGGACATAAAATATGTCTGAACTGTTATAATTGCCATTTAAAAAGCCCGGAGCGCATCTGCGATCCTGATACAAATTTAGCTTCTGTAATTGATGCCACTATTCTAAAGGCAGAGGCAAAACGAAAAGATGTGGAAGAATTGTGCAAAACAGCAAATTTATATAAAACCGCTTCTGTTTGTGTAAATTCATATTTTATTCCTTTAGTAAAAGAACTCCTGGAACAACCTGTTAAAATCTGCACCGTTATCAATTTTCCCTTAGGAGCATCCTCACCAGAAGCTATTTTAAACGAAGCTATAGCAGTTTTAGAAGCTAAAGCTGAAGAAATTGATATGGTTCAGAATTTAAGCGCTTTATTGAGTGGTGATTACAAGAACAATTTGCTTTCCACCCAAGAAGTGGTTAATATATGTAATAAGCATAATGCTCTGCTTAAAGTAATTTTAGAGACCTGCTATCTAACTGAAGAGCAAATAATTATAAGTGCACTGTTAGCCAAGAAAGCTGGCGCAGATTTTATTAAAACTTCTACCGGTTTCGGCTCTCAGGGTGCTACCATAGAAAACATAGCTTTGATGCGTGAAGTAGTTGGACCCAAAATTGGCGTTAAAGCAGCAGGTGGAATTCGAACAAAAGAACAAGCTTTAGCAATGATTAAAGCAGGAGCCAATAGAATTGGCGCTTCCAATGTTGTTGCCATATTACAATAAAGGTTACATCAAATGAAGGTTAATGTCGCCGGATATAATATAGATAAGGGACTTATAGACAAATTAAATAGCCCCGTAGCTACACCAGAATTGATTTCTGCAGCTTATGCCAGAATCAGCCGCAGCAATAAGAGTATTGAAGATCTGCGTAAAGAAGCTATTACAGAATTAGAAAAAGCCCGTAAAACTAACACTAATATTATCTTTGAAATGGGACACAGTTCCGTAGCCGAACACGCTGTATTTAATATTGATATCTTAGGAATTTCCAGAGCGTTAACTGAATTAGTACAACGCAGTAGAATTGCTTCTTACACAGAAAAATCTCAGCGCTATGTAACTTTTGGGAAGGATTATATTGTCCCCAAAGAATTTGCCAACCGTCCCAAACTGAAGCAACCATATAAGCAGATGATGGACACCCTTTTTGAGGAATATGAATATTGTTTTAATGCTTTAAATGAATTGTATAAAGAAACAAAACCAGAACTTAAAAACAGACAAAGAGAATGCCTGGCCAAAGAGGATGCGCGTTACATTTTACCTCTTTCTACAAAAACTCAGATGGGAATGACTATTAATTCCCGAAGTTTGGAAAATTTGCTAAGACGCTTATCTAAAAGCCCCTTAAAAGAAGCAGCTGAACTGAAGGACTTACTTTTTAAATCTGTCTATGCCATTGCTCCATCTTTGATTCGCTATACAGAAGATGACAATTTCAGTGGCATAGTAAATTTAGAGAAAGTAGGTTTTACCGATTTTTTGCAACAGGAACTTCCTTGGGTGAAAGAACTGGATATGGAAAACAAACTGAATATAATCCACACTCCCAATAATATCGATGATACTGTTTTAGCCGCTATTATTTATCAACAGGGAGAACTAAGCTGGAATGAAACTAAAGAAACAGTTGCCCATCTTCCCAAAATTATAAAACGACAGCTCTGGAATCAAGTATTTACCAATTTGAAACCCTGGCACAAAGTTCCGCGAGCTTTTGAGCTTATCGATTTTAGTTTTGAAATAACAATGAGCGAAAGTTGCTGGGCTCAATTTAAGCGTCATCGTTATTGCACAATTATACAAAAGGGAGGAAGCGCTTTAGCTACAAAAATCCCTCCTAGTATCAAGAAAATTAATCGAGACAAAATATGGTCAGACCTCAATACACAGTTAATTCGCTTAGGAAGTTCGCTGCCTCCAAAACTGGCATATTTATCTCCCTATTTTAGAACTAACGCCTCCCTTGTTACAATCTTGGCCAAAATGAATTTAAGGGAAATTTACCATTTTGTCCGTTTGCGTAGTGATGAAAATGCCCAATGGGAAATTAGAGAGTTATCTCAATTAATGGCAAAACAGGTTAAAAATGCTGCTCCTCAAGCAGGATTTTGGCTTTGTGGGAAAAGCGAATTTCCTAAACAATCATCCTAAATCACTTTAACTTTTTCGCAATTATGCTTATTATTAAGATTTACGGTAGTGATTGGAGTATTTTTTAACGAAAGGAAATATGGCAATCTTGGTAAGTAGCAAATTCCACTTGACCGTAAACCATTTTCAGATTATAATGTATATATATAAATTTTATTAACGGGTTTACCCGCAGGTTTTTTATCTTTTCCAAGTATTACTTAGAGAAAATCTTATCTTAAAAAGTAAGGAGATATAACTATGAAAATGTGGAGACAATTAGTCCTGGTGCTAATAGCATTACTGATGACGAGTTGTGCTAGTGCCAAAGATAATATGATTGATCCTAATGGGCCCAATCCTGTAGTAGAAGTAGTAAATAATGTACGCGAAGCAGTTGTCCAAATCAGAGTTGAAGCCAAGGTAACAGTTCAAAATTACATTAATCCTTTTTTAGACGATCCTTGGTTTCGCCAATTCTTCCGATTCCCCCAAGAACAAACCCGTCCTATTGTTTCTTTAGGTAGTGGTTTTATTTACGAATATAATCCAGGCTCCCGTGAAGCTTTTATTTTAACCAATAACCATGTTGTAGAAAAAGGTCGGGATGGCACAATCACTGTTACGATGGCTGATAAGGTTGTCTATAATGCTTCTATCGTAGGTTTAGATCCCAGCACTGATGTAGCCGTAATTAAAATTGTAGTAAAAGAAGGCGAAAAGGTAACGGTTGCTCCTTTAGGAGATTCCGATAAATTACAAATTGGTGAATGGGCTATTGCTATTGGAAATCCTTTCAGTGAAGGATTGGATAGAACTGTAACATTAGGTGTAATATCTGCCACCAGCCGTTCTAATCTTAATTTGGGAGATAATTCTCCTATATATCAGGATTTTATCCAAACTGATGCAGCTATCAATAGTGGAAACAGTGGTGGCCCTTTATTGAACATTAAAGGTGAAGTTATCGGTATTAATTCTGCCCTGGCAAGTACTAATGGAGGCAATGTTGGAATCGGTTTTGCCATTCCTATAAACCTGGCTAAGAGAGTTGTTGAAGATCTTGTCGCCAGCGGAAAAGTTACCCGTGCCTATATTGGTATCTTACCTCAAGAAATAACCCCCGATATTATGGAAGCTTTCGGCTTAAAAGAAGTTGCCGGAGTTTTAGTAGCCAAAGTAGAAAAAGACTCTCCTGCAGATAAAGCCGGGATTAAAACCGGAGATATAATTATCGAAATAAACGGAGAAAAAGTCCCCAGTGTTCCCAAATTCCGCATTGCTATTGCCACAGCCAGGGTGGGACAGCAAATACCCTTAAAAATAGTGCGCGATAAAAAAGATATGACTATCCGCGTTACCTTAGAAGCATACCCTGAAGATATTGCCGCTGCCTCCGATAGTGTAAAGGGTGGAATCGCTACTGGAATAAGCGTTGAAGCTATTGATAGTCAAACAGCTAAGCGTTTAGGAGTTACTAGTGATAAGGGAGTTGTTGTTACAAAAGTTGATCCAAATTCACCAGCAGCCAAATCCGGATTGAAAGTTGGATATGTAATATTACAAATTGAAGATAAAGAAGTGAATAGCCCCAAAGAATTCAATACTGAGCTGGAAAAAGCTAAAACTAATATGGAAAAAGAAAATCGGAAAACTATCCGCCTGTATGTTTTGGATACCAATAAACAACCCCGATTCATCGTGTTGAAATTCGAATAACCTTCACTTTCTCCAAAAATTGAAAGAGCGGAAGATATATTGCCTTCCGCTCTTTTATTATTCCACACTTTTATCCCGAAAAAAGGTTTGTTCTTCCATAATTACCTACCGTGTAGATGCAATGGTACTTCTTGGGAATTTCCCGAAAAGCGCCCCGGTAGCTCCACCTCAACTAACTAAGCAAGGACAACCTTTTCCCCATTTTAACAAAGCCATATTTTCCCAAAATTAAAAAAGCCCGGAATGCTTGTTACATACCGGGCTTTAACTATAGTTTCAGGGCAAAACTATTGCATAAACTTATTTAGCTTTTCCATAATTTTGTCTTTTTGTACCAAACCTATAAGCTGATCGCTAACTACACCATTAACAAAGACAAGCAGGGTCGGAATGGACATAATGGAATATTTTGCTGCAATATCCTGAGCTTCATCCACATTCACTTTTACTACTTTAACCTTTCCTGCGGTTTCATTAGCAACCTTGTCGACAGTAGGACTAAGTGCTTTACAGGGTCCACACCAGGGAGCCCAAAAATCCACTAATACTGGAAGTGAGGATTTTAGAACTTCCTCTTCAAAGGTGGAAGAATTTACTGCTACTATAGACATTTTTATTACTCTACTATAGCCAGAAGATCACTTTTGGAAAGGATTAAAAGCTTCTCTCCCTCAAATTCAATTTCGGTACCAGCATATTTGCCAAAGAGAACTTTGTCTCCCACCTTCACGATTTTTTGTAAATCCTCATCATTGCCAACAGCAATCACTTCAGCAATCTGAGGTTTTTCTTTAGCGGTATCGGGAATTATAATTCCGCCAATGGTCTTTTCATTATCTGCGGTGTTAAGCTTAACTACCACATTGTCTTCAACAGGTCTGAGTTTCATTTTAACCTCCATTAATTATCTTTCTTGTTCATTAATAATATAAGTGATTATGGTCTATTTAGCAAACACAAAATTAGACTGCTAATTTTTTGTCAAGATAAAAATACTTTTCCTGCATCCGTTCTTTAGATTATGCTACCATAAAAAAAATAGCTTTTCACACAAATGAAAATACACTTGGAAAGAGGATTTTGCAGCTTTTACAAATTATACAAATACTCAGTACTTTTTTTTAGGATATCTATCTTCTTTATATAACGATATCTGCGCCTCAATTAAGTTCTCAATCCATTTGGTGCTTGACATAGTTTGCTATTTCAAAATTAAAGGAATAGGAGATATATAAGATAAGATGGCTACGATTTCAAAAAAAGTACTGTTTATTGATACTCCCTTTGCAATAGAAGAGGGAATAAGAGCAAAACGCTCTCGTTTTTTATGGGATATTGTTTCCCGGAATTTTGATGCTGACCTTCTTCTTTTAAAAAGTGATATTTATAGAGAAAAGCCCATCTCTTCCCATAGCGGTTATGACAAACTATATTCATTGAGTTTAAAATCTGAAAACAAACTGGAACCAATTATCTATCATCATCTGGGTAAAGGTCAAGCAGGACGTTTTGCTCATATTCTAGATAGCAAGAGATATGAGATCATCTTTTTCGGAGGATTGGCTTGTTTACCTTTACTGAAGATAGCTAATAGGGTTTTGCCTAATTGTGAAATGATTATAGATGTAGAGAAAGTGTATATATCCGATTTGAAAGAAAAATGGGAAAGCAATAGAGAACTTAATAATATTTCCTATCTTTGGGAATATATTCAACAGTATATTTGGGATAAGTACTTGATTAATAAAAAGCCAAATTGTCTTTATGCCAATCCTGGAGATTTAGATCTTCTTTGTAATTTCTATAAAATTAACAAGAGCAACAGCCACTTTGTTCCTTTACCTATAACTGATTTAAGGTTTTCTGAAAGCACAGAAAAGGATAAGAAATATATCATATTTTGGGGTTCACCAGAAAATAAAGATAATCTTACAGTAGCTAAAAATATTGTATCCGAAATTTATCCTCGTATTTCGAAAAAGCTGGTAGAAAAGAATATAGGTATCATCCTTTGTGGAGAAGAAAAAATGCAGGAATTTTGCAGTGGAAGGATATCTTATGCTCCTTATGATGATTTGGACAACATATTGGAACAAGCATTGTTTATTATTCTACCTTTAGAAAAACCTGATACTGAAGGCAGAATTCTTTCCTGTGCAGCACATCATAAAGCATTAGTTTGCACAAAGATAGCGATTCAGAATTTTCCTGTTGAGGAAAATTGCTACTTGCAGGGAGATTGTTTTACAGAAGTGTCTGATAAGATATTGGAGCTTTTACGCGGAATCAATAAACTAAATGAATACTCTGATAACTTCTTTAATGCTTGTTGGTCAAATTTTCAAGCAGCTGAAATCGAGAGGAATTTGTTAGAAAGAATAAATACCTGGATCAAAAAAGATGTTACCACTCAATAATGTTCGTTTAATTTTAATTGGAGGGGGAACCTGTTCTGGTAAAACTACTATTGCTAAAGCAATTGGTATGCGTTTAAAAGATCTAAAAACAGTTATCGTGGCTCAGGATAACTATTATAGAGACCTAAGTAATCTGCCTTTTCAGCAACGAATGAAAGTTAATTTTGATCATCCTGATGCCATCGATGTTGATTTTTTACTTTCCGATCTAGAACTTATGCTTGAAGGGAAATCAGTTGATATTCCAGATTATGATTTTGTTACGCATTGCCGAAAAGAAGGGAAAACCTGTGTTGCTTTTGCAGATCTTATTATTTTAGAAGGTATTTTTGCTCTTTACTATCCTGAACTTATATCTATATCGGATCTGAAAATCTATGTGGATACCGATTCTGATTTACGCTTAGCAAGAAGAATGCAAAGAGATATTGTAGAAAGAGGAAGAGATGTTGAAAATGTATTAGACCAATATTTAAGCACTGTAAAACCCTCCCATGAAGCATTTATTGAACCCACAAAAAAGAATGCGGATGTTATTATTCCCGGAGACAGGGATTTTGATAAGGTTCTTTATATGCTAAATGGATACCTGCTTTATGAGCTGATTGCCAATAACAGAGAGCATAAACATTAATTCTCTGCAAGTGAAAAGATAAACCCCAAACAATCAACTTTCCTCTTAATAATACACTTGCAAAAGAGCTATCTTGGCTAAAACATAATTAATTTTAACGGAATGAATCCCTGCTGCCTAATGAATAATAGGCGGGATAAATGTTATTCAGCCATTGATGCTTTGAACTTTGTTATCTTTTACAAAAGCTTAATTTCTTGTTTTCTAATGTTTACATTTTTGTAGATTTACAGGTTTTCTATGTTTTTTAGTGCTTTATGAGCTGTGGCAGGAGTTATTCCTTCCAAGGTAACAAATCCTAAAACAGGGCTTCCTATCGGGTTACGATTTTCATCTTCACGATAAAATTCTACTGGTATACGAATTGGCTTACCTTCAATTTCTGCTATTTCTTTCCCTTCGATGTCTTTTTCAAAAAGGGGAGCATAAAACCAACCTAAACCTATGGCAGCAGTTCCATTTTCTTCATTTACATTTTTACGCTTGGAACCAATAGCTAAACGCATTTCTAAAGATACATTAGGAGAATTTATGCTGCTGGTAACAGTTCCTAAACGCTTTCCTTCTTTATAAATTCCCCTGTTGGAAACAATCCCTTCAGAAACAAAAATATAAAGTCGTTTCTGATTACCTTCTGCAATCTCTTTAGCTAAGGCATCTTTTCCTACAAAGTAATCCTTGTTCATATCTACTGCTGTTTCAAAAAGGGGAGCATTTAGAGGTGTATGATAAGGATCATATTCTTGTCCCATTAGCGGTAGACCAAAAGGTCCAGCTGAAATTCTGTTTTCATCTCGTCCACCTAAACCAACTAAAAGTCCGCCAAAATCTAGAGCTTTAGTAATTATCTTTTTAGCATCTTCTTCAGCTGCTGCAGCTGGAATATAAAGTTCCCAGCCCCATCTATTAGTATAACCTGTTCTGGATAAATAATAATGATGCCCGTTTAATTCAAATTCGTTGAAAGTGAAAAAACTCATGTTCTTTTCAGGATTATTACGATTTTTAAGCACATCTGCCCCATAGACTTCTTTAATCAATTTATAAGAAAGTGGACCCTGGATATCTATTTTCACTAAAGTATCCGAAATGTCTTTAGCAAAAACTTCTTCGCCCCCTTTTTTGCAAGCCATAATCCGATCTATATCAGCAATATATTCTTGTTTCTTATTATCGATTTCTACAGTATCAGTTATATCATGTCCAGCATTGATAACCAAAATGAAACTGGTTTCTGAAACCCTCATTAAAATCATATCATCTTGAACTCCACCCTTATCGTTCAAGAGCAAAGAGTATTTACACTGGCCTACTTTCATATCGGTAAAATTTCCGGTTAAAGCACGATTTAACAGGGTTACAACATCAGGTCCATAAAAATATAATTGTGCCATATGGTCTATGTTATAAACTGCAACTTTATTAATGGCTGCTGCTTCTTCCAATACAGAAGTTAAATAGTTTACAGCCATTGAATATTGGCCAAAATTACTGCGTTTTATGTTTTGAAGAGACAGCCCTCTTTTTTCAGCAAGTAGAGGAAGATACCAATTTTCTTCTAAATTGTAGAGTGCTGTTTTACGTTCTTGGATTGGGAATTTAAAACCTAATGCGTTCATTTTTATGCTCCTATTTATTTTCTTTTTGTCATATTAGAAAAGATTGGTCTTTTTGTCCAGAATAATCTTATTTTTGGGTAGCTGCCTTATTATTTTGTTCGCAACAAAATGAGTAGTAACACAATTATTATTTACAAGAAGAACGATAAGCTATAATTTACCCTTTTTGTTATCTAACGAGATTCTACCCTTCGTTAACATAAACAATATCACCGTTTATCATCGTTAATTCACTTTTTGCAGTTAACCAAAAAGTGGAAGGGTATTGTCTAAAGTCCTCAATAACGATTAAATCTGCCAATTTACCTGTTTCTATTGATCCGCGTTTATGTTCACTTTTTGTAGATTTAGCAGCTCCCATTGTATATCCCCAAATTGCTTCGAACGGATTGATTGATTGCTCTGGTCTAAATTGTGGATTTTTAGGATTATTATTTTGGCGTCTTTCTATAGCAGAGTAAATTCCTAAAAATGGATTGATAGTTTCTATGGGAGCATCTGAACCAAAGGCATATTCAATTCCTGTAGAAATTAGGCTTTTAATTGAATATGTTTGTTCTTTAATATCACTCCAGTATTTATTGATTAGAGGAATATCATTGGCTATATGCACAGGTTGTAACGATGCAAATAGTCCAGAACTTTTTAGCAGAGGGATATCCTCATTACGGATTGCCTGAATATGTTCAATACGGTTAAAAAGGGTATTATGTTTACCAGTTTTTTTCAGCCGCAGGAAACAATCAATTACTTGTTTTACACAGCGGTTTCCAATTGAATGAATTGTAGAAGAAAGTCCATTCTCTGCAGCTGAAAGCACTAAGGAAAATAATTCATCATCTGTGTAGCGTAAAATACCTTTTTCCCCTTGCGGATAACTTTCAAACATAGCAGCTGTTTGAGAACCTAAACTACCATCTCCAAAAAGTTTTAAGCCACCAAGTTTATAAAACTCATTTCCTTCATAGCTTTTGATACCTTCCTGCAAAACCTTTTCATAATCCTCTGGATAAAAATGCCAGCAAAAACGGAATTTCTTTCTCTTCTCTTGGGTTTTTAACATTAGGTCTCTGCTGAAAATGCTTTCCATACTGTTAAAACCAACCAAACCCAAAGGGTATATAGAATCCACCGTTTCTGAGATAGCTTGAATAATAACTTCAGATTCCGGATAGACAATATAGGGATCTATTAGTTCATTGGCTGATTCATAAAGAACTCCTGTAAGTTCACCAATACTATTATGCTCAATTAAACCTCCTTTAGGATTTGCTGTATCTTTACAAATTCCCGCTATTTTTAAAGCTAAGGAATTGCATAGTTTACTATGATAATCCTTACTCATTAAAGCAACAGGAATATCCGGAAAGATTGTATCCAAAAGCTTAAGGGATAGTTCGTCAGGATTATTTAAGCAGTTTCGATCCCAACCACCTCCCAAAATCCATTTTAGCTTCCAGCTAAGATTATCTCTATAGGATATAAGGTAATTGCGTATTTCATCTATAGTATGGCAACCGTTTAAATTTACCAGTATGCGTCCTTTGGCATATTCTACAAAATGAGTATGCGCATCTAAAAAAGCAGGCAGTAATAATCTGTTTTTGAGGTTGATTATTTCATAAGATGATTTTGCCTGCATTTTGCATTCTTGCAGATTTCCTATTAAGGCGATTCGGTCATTATGAATGAGAACGGATTTTTCTTCAAAGTTTTGGGTCTGGCTGTTTAGCACAAATCCGTTAGTAAAGATGTAATTCATTATTTTATCCTAATATTGCTTTTATCTAGCTGCCTAAAGCATAGAAGCTTAGGGTTCTTTAATTTGTAAAATAAGGAGGCATTGGTGGCTCCCCTATTCTAATAACTCTCTTAAGGTTTGTTCCAATTCTACAGCTTTATCAGTTTTTTCGTCCCTATATTTAATAATAATTGGGCAGGCAACTTGAAATTCTGGGTTACTTTTTAACCGTCTGGAACCAGGCACAACAACAGCTCCATAAGGAATAGTAAAACTATTACCGCTATCATAATTTAAATATCTTCCTTGTACACTATCATAAATAGGAGTGGAAGCAGTTATCACAGTTCCAGAAGCTATCACTGCTTTACTTTGAACAATTATACCTTCATAGATACCTGTGTTTCCTCCTACAAAAACATCGTCTTCTATAATTACAGGACGTAAACCTACAGGTTCTAATACGCCTCCAATTATAGCTCCAGCAGACAGATGTACATTTTTCCCAATTTGTGCACAGGAACCAACCAAAGAATGGGAATCAATAAGTGTTCCACTATCTACATAGGCACCAATATTTATAAAGGCAGGAGGCATAATTGCAACTCCGGTAGCTATATAACAACCATTTCGTGCTGAACTTCCTCCAGGGACAATTCTAATTCTATCTTTAAGGGTAAATAGCTTTTCGGGTATTGTATCTTTATCGAAGAAGGGTTTTTTTTCGCTCCAAGGGAAAGCGGTTAATTCTCCCATTCTGAAACCAGTAAGGATTCCCATTTTTACCCATTCATTAACTATCCAGGTGTCGTTTTTCTTTTCACAGGAACGAACAATACCCCTATTTAAGGCATCGGAAAAAGCCATAAACAGAGCTTTATGCTCTTCCGTATATTTTTGGGGGGGATTTTTATAGAGATCAATAATTTCTTGTTCCATCATTAAAGGTCCTCAGCAAGAAGTTTTATCTTGCTTAAAGCCAGCTCTAAAATACTGCGTGGACAACCAAAATTCAAACGCATAAATCCTTCATCCTTATCTCCAAATTCACTTCCAGGTTCAAGTGCCAAACCAGCTTTTTTAATTATCATTTCTTGTAACTTGGGCTCTGGCAGACCCCAGTTTCTAAAATCCAGCCATGCTAGAAAAGTCCCTTCAATTGGGCTGAGTAAAACTCCCGGCAATTCATTTTGAACAAAGTTACTTATGTACTCCCGGTTTCCATTTAGGTAACAGAGCAATTCTTCCAACCAATTTTCTGAATCGTTGTAAGCAGCAATTAGAGCTTTAATTCCAAAGCTATTACCCAAATATAGATGAAGCTTTGTATTCATAACCATAAATTTATCTCTAATAACTGAATTTGATATTATTACTACTGCGGTTGCTAAACCAGCTATATTAAAACTTTTGGAAGGAGAAACCCCTGTTAAACAAAAGTTAGAAAAATCAGCAAGAGATGCAAAAGGTATATGTTTATAACCTGGATATACAATATCTGCGTGAATTTCATCCGAAAAGACAATTACTTTATATTTAGAGCATAAACTGCCAATTTTACATAGTTCTTCTTCAGTCCAAACTCTGCCGACAGGATTATGAGGACTACATAAAATAAACAATTTCGCCTGTTTTAGTTTGTTTTCAAAATCATCCCAATCTATGCTGTAAACTCCATTATTATTAATTAACGCAGAAGTTATTAGTTTACGGTTATGATCTATAACTGCATCATAGAAAGGACGATAAACTGGAGTTTGAATAAGAACTCCCTCCCCTGGTTCTGTAAACGCAAGAACAAATAATGATAAAGCTGGAACCAAACCTGGAACAGAAATAATCCAATCCTTATGAATATTCCAATTAAACCTTCTTTGTTCCCAAGATACAATTGCTTCACTAAAATCGTTCAAACGAAAGTTATATCCAAATACAGGATGTTCTAGGCGTTCTGATAAAGCATCCAGAATAGCATCGGAAACAGCAAAATCCATATCCGCAACCCAAAGAGGGATAAGATCACTTTTTCCGTATATCATTGAAAGCGCATCATATTTATAACATCCACTATTCCTACGATCGATTATTTTGTCAAACCTGCTCTGCATCATTTTCTCCAGCAAGAGTTCGTAAATGTTTAATAATTTTTCCAAAAAATTCGCTCGATTGTGCGTTGGGAGCTAAATCTGCCAAATTTAGAATAATTTCCAAGATTTTCGGAAACGACGCAGATGTTTTAAATATCTTTTCCCTATTGCCTTCTTTGTATTTCAGTATAATACTGTATGTTATCTGTTTTACTAAATCTATATAGAGGATATTTTCGTAAGGAATAATCAGCCTGGGTTTAGCAATGAACCCGAAACATACTCTATCTTCATAGAAAGTAACTCTGTTTAATACCATAAGTTGTTTAAACATACCATCCAGTGCAATGAACAGAATTATCAAAGGAAGCACTTTAAAAAACATAGGTGTTTCAGCAGAAACAAATTTCACTACAAAATAGAAGGCATATAAACATACTGCAAATGCAAATAATAATTTGAATATCCTCAACCATAATGAATAACGATAAGTAGCAGGAAATTCATTACGAATTAATTTTACCTTGATAGTGCGCGGCATTGATATTCCTTCCAAAGTTCTTTGATACTTTGTATAACAATTTCGGGCAGGGGAATGATATCGAATAAGTTATGTTTATCCTGTTCGCTGTGAAAATCACTTCCCCCTGTCATATAAAGACCATTTTTCATAGCAATATTAATAAGGTTATCTATTTCCCACTGATAATGATCTGGATGCCATACTTCCAATCCATCTATACCCATTGGAATAAAATCGTCAATATAAGACAATTTAGTCAATTTTACGGGATGGGCAATAACCGCTACACCTTCAGCTTTATGAATAATGGAAACTGCTTCAGCAACAGACACTTCTGGCTTTGGCACATAAGCAGGCTTATTATTACCAATATATTTGTCAAAAGCCTCATTTTTCGTTTGGCAAAAACCGTGCTTAACTAAAACCTGAGCAATATGAGGACGGACAATCAATTCTCTGCTTCCAGCAACAGAAATTACTTCTTCCAGGGAAATTTTTATCCCCATATCAGCTAAAATACTAATCATTTTTTTAGCTCTTTCTTTTCGGCCGACCAAATACATTTCCATCATCTCCTGCAACGCTTTATTGGTAAGGTCACAGCCATAAGCTAAAATATGAACATCATCATCTTCATACCGAGAACTTATTTCCACACCAGGTAGAATTCTCAAGGGCGAAACATTTTCCGGGATTTGAGCATAAGCATCTGCAGTATCATGATCGGTTATGGAAATCAGATCAAGACCAATTTCCCGAGCCTTATTAACCAGTGTTTTGGGGCTCAAACTTCCATCTGAAACATTAGTATGCAAATGCAGATTGATCCGTTTAATATCATTTATTTCTTTTACTATCATAATCTAAATTTCTCAGTTGACTTATTTTGGCATTGCTAAAAATAGTCAATGTATTTTTTGTTTAAGGAGATTCAGTTATGGAATACGAGCCTTTGAAAAACCTTCTGGAAAATGTTATTTCTGTGTTTCCCTGTTTGCGAAAACTGCTTTATTTACAGTTTAATATCATTTTTCTGCGCCAGAGATATGTATTTAGAGAGATACGAAATCTTTTTCATAATACTGATAAAATAAAACTATATGATGCCGGAGCGGGTTTTTGTCAATATTCCAATTTTGTTCTTTCCCATTGGCCAGAATCTACTGCTTTTGCTACAGACCTAAAAACTAATTATCTGAGATCTTTTGCTAACTATGCTGCTGATAAATATCCTGGAAGATTTTTTTATAAAAGTGCCGATTTACAGATTTTCAAACCTGCCAATAAATATGATTTGGCTTTAGCAATTGATATTTTGGAGCATATAGAAGATGATGAATCAGCTATCAAAAATTTGAAAGAAGCGCTTAAGCCAGGTGGATATTTAATTATTTCCACTCCTTCAGACCTTGATGAAGCAGCCAAATTTACTTCCGAACATATTCGTGCCGGTTACCATAAAGAGGATTTGGAAGAAAAACTTCAGCAAGCAGGATTCAGTATAATTAAAAGTATTTTCACCTATGGAACCTTTGGCTCCTTATCCTGGAAATTGATGTTAAAATTGCCAATGCAGATCACTTCCAAAAAGCTGTATATTATCTTACCTATCTATTACCTGCTCATTTATCCTGTTTGTGAAATATTGATGCGTATAGATATGAAAACAGATAACAAAAAGGGAACGGGAATTCTGATCGTTGCCCAAAGCTAATAGTGTGTAGCCTTTTTTTAATAAGGATTTCAGGTAAGTGTATTCCAAATAAGATATTAGCAAAATTGTATGCTATTACAAGCAATGGTCTTAAGTGATACCTTGTTTATAATAACTTCATTTCCAACAATGTAGTATGTTATAATCCAAAAGGACAATTCATTGTAACTTAAGCAATTCCCTAATGATCCTTTAACACTTCCTTAACGAGATTAAGGAAGCGTTAAAGAAATGCTTCAGAATTGTAAGGATAAAAACTATGAGAAAAAAAGGGTTAACGGACAATATCGACCGCTAACCCCTTTATCTTAAAACAAGTTAAAATTGCAATATTTCGGGTAGTTCTGGAGAGATCATTAGAGCCTTGTCGCCAGCATAATCTTCCCAAAGTTCATACAGTTTTATATAATCGTTATTAACGGCATTATATGCCTTTAAAGGAGTAAAGGTATTCATCTCGCTGATATTGAAACTAATTTTTACGCCTTCTTTTTTAGTGGTGGCATCAACCAAGGTGATTTTACCTTTTTTACCAAGCAATTGTTGCATATTTTCTTTAGCAGTTTCCATTCCACCCAGACCATCTATCAAACCTATTTCATAAGCTTGTGCACCTGTCCAAACACGACCTTGGGCATATTCATTCACTTGATTATAATCCAAAGAGGAGCGTCCAATATCTACTCTTTTTACAAAGGTCTCATAAACATCTTCAATGCTGCGAGTCATCATTTCTTTTTCTTCATCAGTCCAGGGACGGTTAAATGATCCAATATCCGAATGTTCACCTTTTTTTACGGTATCCCAATTTACTTTAATTTTATTAAACATTTCGGTGCCATTGAATACTAAACCCACAACTCCGATAGAACCAGTTAATGTTGATGGTTCAGCTATTATCTTATCTGCATTACAAGAAATGTAATAACCACCACTTGCTGCTGTCCCACCCATAGAAACAACTACAGGTTTTTTGTTTTCCGTTTGAGCAAGTTCCAATTCTCTTAAAATAATATCGCTGGCTTGTGCACTTCCTCCACCGCTATCTACTCTTAAGATAATTCCTTTATACATATTATTATAGCGGGCTTTACGGATTAGATCTACAGTAGTTTCTTGAGCTATTTTTTGTCCTGGTGTTCCTTTTCCAGAAACTATATTCCCGCTGGCATAAATAACTGCAATTTGATTTTCCTTTGGTTTTGACCAAGCATAATCACGATAGTCTGTTAGTTCTTTTTGTTTTTTAACAAATTTAAAATCTTTTTTCATTTGTTTGTTTAGCTGGTCTTCATAAATAAGAGCATCTACCAAACCATTATCTAATGCTTCAGTTGCTATAAAATAGGGTCCTGCATTAATAATTTCATCGGGAGAAGCGGTTAATTTATCTCCCCGTCCAACTTCTATCCGCTGTAAAATTTGAGCGTAGAGGGATTGCAGAATGGAATCATAAACTTCCTTTTCTGCATCTGTCATTCTTTCTTCGGAGAACATATTACCTGCATTTTTATATTTATGGCTGCGAAAATTAAGAACTTCTATACCTAAACTGGAAAGCATATTTTTGATGTATGGACTGCTAATGCTTAAACCTCGTAAATCGACAGAACCCATAGGATTTAAGTATATCTTATCAGCAATTGCTGCAGCAAACATATATCCAGCATTGCCAATATTATCATAATACAAGCACACTTGCTTGCCGGTGCTTTTAAAATCCAAAAAAGTGGCTATCAATTCTTCTTGAAGAGCCAGCGAAGTAGAAAACGATGGATTTTTTAACAAAATTCCTTGCACATTAGGATCTTCTTTTGCCTTGTTTATTTCATTAATTATCGTTTCGATAGATTTATCTTTCGTATCGTATAAACTAAAAGGCCCAATTTTAAATTTAGGAGCTGCATAGGTTACAACATTTCCTGTTAAATCCATTTTGTACCAGTAAGAATCTTTATAACCTAAAAATGGCTTGTAATTTAAAGAGGTAAGCTGAGCCCAGGCAATTCCATAATTATCATTATCTTTGGAATGTAAAAGACTGCCTGCTTCCAAATTGGCTGCACATAAACTGAAATTGACAAACGCAGTTTCTTTATCCAAATTATATGTGGCTCCAATTTTCACACCGTCTAATATTTGAGTTTGCAATCCGATAACCGGCTTTTTAATTTCATAATCGTTATCATTTTCGTATCGAACATAATTTGCATCTAAGGAAAGTTCTAAACGATAATCGGCAATTGCCTCTGAAAAAGTAAAAGGACGAAAAGCAAGACCCAATCTATAATAAGGAGAATTATGTTTGGGATTATCCCAAGTAAAAGCAACAGAAGTAGAATTATGCGGTCTGTATGTTATTCCACTTCTAAAAATTCCGTTTTCAAAATCATCCTCCAGCCAGCGGTAATTTGTTCCTACATATAAATTGGGTAAAATGAAGGCAGGAAAAAGTTCCGTACCTAAAGCCAAGGTATGAAAATTATCACTATGATCCTTTTCATAGATGTAACTAAGGAAATCCGTATTCACAAATAACCAGTAGTGATCCTGCCACTTTTTTTCATCGTTTAGATAAGCAAGTCCAACTCCACTTGATGTTCCAGTCCCTATCAAAGAAGGATTGCTGACAGGAATGAACATATTATCTACATTGGCAATAGGGAAATCTTGGTCACTCAACAAGACAGAATTATTGTTGGAAACATTCTGTGCTATTGCTACAGAGCTTAATAGCAAAAGTAACAATACTGTAAAGATCGTACTAAAGCTTCGCATTGTTTTCTCCTGAAATATATTATTCTATTCTGATAAATATAATAGGCTTTGATGTGGTAACCATTATTCTTAATTTTAATACTTTTGTTTATAACCTTGGTAATAAGTCAAGATATATTTATGAGAGGTAATAGTAAAAAGTTTCCCCTCTTAAGTTTTCATTCCTATAAGATAGATATAAGTATCAATTCCAATTGGATGTATTGAAAGTTAAAATAGAAAAATGCTGTGATTATTTCCCTATAGAAACCGTATTATACCAACCTTAGCAATCACTTTTATCATAAAATCCCAATATTGTTATCTCCTATATACCTTGCTTAAATCCATTCATCTATCGTTTAACATACCTTAATCAAGCGTTAATAATTAACGCTTGATTAAGGTTAGATTAACACTTGATTAACGCTTTCTATTATGGGCGAAGAGCGGAACTTGCACACAATATGCAATTTACGCTGAAGTAGTAAATACCTGGTAAATTGTAGAAACAGAATATTACTTCTTCCTTAGTAACTGAACTTATTAAAGAAGGAAGTACTTTTTCCTATGCACCCCAGTCAAGATATGTTTAGGTTAACAGGAAAAATCTTCTTAGAAGATTGTTATTTTGGATAGAGCTTACTATCTAACCAGCTGAAATTGGTGTTTTTAAAGTATTTTTCAGTATTTATCAAATCAGAATAAGGAACTTCGATATTTTCCTTAGGAGAATGTTCTACAATTAAGATACCACTTTCATTAAGCAGTTCATTTTCATAGATGAGTTTTAATGATGGGTTGATAAGATTCTTGTTATATGGTGGATCAAGAAAAATTATGTCGTATTTCTCCTTACAGGATTTCAAATACACATCCACTTTCTTTCGCCATAGATGACAATTATCGGAGCATCCTAAAAGAGCTATATTTTTGAGAATTGTATTTACTGCAGCAGGAGCAAACTCAACAAAATCGACCCATTTTGCTCCGCGAGAAAGAGCCTCAAAACCAAAAGAACCTGTCCCGGCAAAAAGGTCTAAAACTCTACATCCTTGATAGCTTTGAAACACACTGAAAATAACTTCGCGATTAAAAGAAGTTGTAGGCCTAGTAGTTATTCCAGGTACAAGAAATAAATTGCGTCCTTTGTAAATACCGGTTATTATTCTCATTTTTTTGTTGCTTTCTTCTTGGGTTGTTTACGAGTTTTTTTAAATATCAATTCCATTTGCACTGGCTTCGGATCGTAAAAAGGGCAAATAATAATTGAAACAAAATCATTTTGTTTGCATTTATTGTAGCAGTTAGCACAAAGAGAATTCACTGAATTTGGAAGTTTTGTAAACATTTAAATTATGTTTTTAGACTCTGCATCTCCAGAAATAAAGTAACGAGGTCACTCAATTTGACCTCACTAAGTTTCTGATTTTTATCGAATTTGGCTAAAATCGCTATGAGAAGATCTTGAACATTGTACTCATCAAAATCACTCTTTTCCGAAACAATATTCAACTGAGCCTGCTGTTCAATTTCTTGAAGAATTGAAGTTAATACCTCGACTTCAGATTCATCGGATAAAACATCTTCAGGCATAACTTGGCTAAAGATTATCTCTGAACCCTGCATACCTTCTTCAAGTTTTGCTCTTGCCTGAGCTAAATTATTAAAGCCCTGATGATTCATAATTCTAAGATAAGCAAGTTCTTCAGGAGCAAAAAGTTCTTCCACTCTGGGATCGTAATCGCTATTAGGATCATTTAAAATACGCAGATATAGCTCTTCGATCTTTTCTCTAAATTCTGGAGATGATTCGTTTTGGCTAATTACTTCATATGCTGCCAATGCTTCGTAAAACTGATTCTGTTCTTCAAAAAGTTTAGCCAAGGTAAGAGTTGGTTTCCAACTCTGATCATTTGTCTTCATTCTTTATCCCCAAATTTTTTTTCAATTTGAAGACAAAATAGCTTTGCTTACTTTTATGTCAACAGTTTCTTTTGCTCGCCTTCAATCCAAATAGACCTGAAAGAACCGTAATTAAATTTTCTCACTCTGAAAATTAACGATACAGTGAGCTAATCAATTGTAAAGCTTTCTTGAACACTTGCATATAGTTACTTTTTGGCTATTTTAAGGTATGCTAAAATTGAGTTCTTTATTTTTCTCTCAATTTTGAAAAATGATAAATCTATAATGAAGAGTGCATAACTATAGATTTATGATAAGCGTCCATTATATAAGTAGTTAGCACAATTTATGGTTAAAACAAACAGCGTTTTGAGGGGTTTACAATTAAATATGGTATTAATTAACTTACTACTGTGAACTCTTACAACTGCAATCCATCAGAATTTTAGCATATTAAAATCTGCTTGAAATTTAAGATATACAGTATAATCATCGGTTACTTATGTTGTAGGTTTGTCCTCAGTGATATAAGATGCTGACACATCGTTATAGTAATTTACTAATTGATTTTTACCGTTCTTTTTACCTCTATATAAAGCTTGATCGGCTTGATTAACAATTTCCTTGCTACTTGGATCACCATGGTGAAAACTTAAGCCTATGGTTAAAGTAATTTCTATAGGATTTTGCCGATAATCAAAAATTTCAGCAGCAACAGCTTTGCGAATACGATCCATCGCTATATAAGCACCTTCAGCTGTTGTTTCAGTGAGGATAAATAGAAATTCTTCGCCACCCCAACGACCTACCGAGTCCGTTAACCTAATGTTTTTTTGAAAGATATTAGCAATTTCAATAAGAATAATATCCCCACAATCGTGGCCATAAGTATCGTTAACTTTTTTAAAATCATCTATATCTGCAATAGCGACTCCAAAACCTCGATGAGTACGAAAAGCACGGCTACTTTCTTTAGTTAGTAATTCTTCCATAACTCTTCGGTTAAACAGACCCGTTAAAGAATCATATCTGGCAAGGCGTTTTAAATCTTCGTTGGTGGAACTTAATTCCATATTCAAGGTTTCCAAATTCCGATATAATTCTTTTTGAACCTGTTCACCAATTATCTGTTTATCGATATCGACAAATATACCCAGTACCCCCATAACCTTTCCCTCATCATTATATAATGTAGAGCAATACAGATCAGCCCAGAAAATGCTGCCATCTTTTCTTTTATAACGCCTTTGTTTACGCATACTATTTACTTTATTGGTGATGAGATTTTCAAAGCTTTCGGCACTGGTTTTTTGATCTTCTAGGGGAGTTAGATCTCTGATATTTAGTTTTTTAGCCTCCTCTTCTGACCAACCCATTAGTTTACACCAGGTAGGATTAACGATTACATAATTACCCTCAACATCGGTGATCCCAATAGCTACTAAGGCACTGTGAAATACGGATGAATAAATATCTTGTTCATTACAAGAGTTCATATTAATCTCCATTGCTAATAAGTTAGCGTTCTTTCCTTAATGGTATGAATTCTTATTTTGCCGTTCGCTAATAACTGCTGGCAAAACATTATTCTTCCAGTTTAATCTTTATTTGCTGCCGCAAGTTATTTTTGATGTTGTTTAATTCTTCCTGGTCTGGAATATATTGTGTTTTAATCGGCTCCATCATTTCAAAACCACATTGTTTCGGATCTTGCAAAAGTTCTTGTAAAATAGGTATGCTTTGTCCACCCCATCCATAGCTTCCAAAAGCAAGTCCAATTTTATTTTTGGGCGATAAGCCCTTCAAATAATACATAAAAGCAGCCACCGTTGGCAGGATGGAACTATTTAAAGTAGGTGAACCTACAGCGATGAATTTGGCATCCATTACTTCTGTCATAATATCGGATATATGATTGGTTTGCAAATTCATCAGCTGGGTACTTACACCCTCTTCTTCAAATGCTTCAGATATTGTATATGCCAATTTCTGAGTAGACTTCCACATTGTATCATAGATTACTAAAGCACGGTGACGGTCTGAAACATTATTTGCCCAATTTATATAGGCAGATATAATTTCTGGAATGTTCTCCTCTGTCCAGATAACTCCATGACTAGGACATATCATATGGATATCTAAACCTTTTGCGACTTTTAAGACATTCTGAACTTGTTTGGAATATGGCAAAACAATATTGGCATAATATTTCTTTGCCTCTTCTAAAACTATTCCCTTGGGAAGGTCTTTAGCAAAATGTTCTGTTGAGGCAATATGCTGACCAAAACCATCATTAGAAAACAGTATTTTTTCTTCCGGGCAGTAGGTAAATTGATTATCAGGCCAATGTACCATTGGAGTAGTTAAAAAGCTCAAAGTGCGTTTACCGATGCTTATGCTCTCCCCATTTTTAACTTCTTGAAAATTCCAATCCTGCTTGAAATGCCTTTTTAGCCCTTTAACCCCGTTTGCATTTGTATATAAAGTAGCTTTGGGGATCAATTTAATTAGCTCGGGAAGACCTCCGCTATGATCCATTTCAATATGATTTTGGATAATGATATCAATTTTAGAAGGATCAATAATATCCTTGATCCTGGTTATCATTTCTTCATAAAGATAGCTTTTAACATTGTCTATAAGTGTTATTTTATCATCTATAATCAGATAAGCATTATAAGTGCTTCCCCGTTGTGTTACATAACCATGAAAATTACGCAGATCCCAATCTATAGCTCCAACCCAATATATACCTTCTTTCAGTTTTAGTGCTTTCACTATGCTTACATCTCCTTTATGAATTATATTTGCAGATTTCCTATAAGCAGTTCTAACTTTTCTACATAATTACATAATATATCGTTTACCTTAACTAGTCAACTTTTATTTTTTTGGCATATTGGGCAGAAGAAAGTGGAGCGTCCTGATTGTTTTATGCGCTCTATCTTGTGCCCTAAGGGACAGAATTGCTTTTGATATACCTTCAAGAAATCTTGAAAGCTGCCTGTTTTATCATCTATATTACGATAATCTGAGATACTTGTTCCTCCCAAGGATATTGCTTCAGAAAGAACTGCTAATGTTTGTTGAACTATTTCCACAATTTCTTTATGGCTAAGTTTCCCTGCTGGCATAAGGGGATTTATTCCTGCTCGATAAAGAATTTCACAGGTATAAATATTTCCTAATCCAGCAATAATACTCTGATTAAGCAAAACGGTTTTTATTGAAGCTTCCTTACCCTTCAATATTGCTTTTAAATGGTTAGCGTTGAAGTTTTTACTAAAAGGTTCAATTCCCAAAATAGGTAAATACTGTTCTTCATTCTGCTGCTTGCAAATGATTATTTTGCCGAATGTCCGTATATCGATGAAATGCAAAACTTCACTATTGTGCAAAATTATCCTGGCGCGTTCGTATTGTAGAGGTTCACTTGGAAGAACATCAAAAACCAGTTTACCAGTCATCCTGAGATGAATGATAATGGCATTATCTGTTTCCAGAGTGATAATGATATATTTACCTCTGCGACAAAGCTCCAACACCTTTGCTGGAAAAGGTGTTGCCTCTATATCAGTATCATAAATTATAGTCCCTGGATAGTAACATTCAAGAGAGTTTATTACTTTCCCTTTCAGAACTTTTTTCAAGCCCTTAACGATGGTCTCAACTTCAGGCAATTCGGGCATTTAATTTGTCCTTTCTTATTAATGTCTTTTTTATCCGTGAAATTTTAGTAGTCTGTTAGCGACACTAATCTATAATAATCATTTTTAATCGGGAAGTTTATCCCACAATCCATCATACATTTGCCAGGTCTCACCAATTTTTATTAAAGTTATGCTACGCATAGCATTATGCGTGTTTTCGCGTACCATCGAATTCCATTTGTTACTTAGAATATAATTTTGGGGAGCTGTTTCTGAAGTACTATAACCTAACCAAACAAAATCTTTTTTCAAGGAAATTAGCTTATCAGCCAAACGCCGGCTATTTTCTTGGTCGTAGTTTCCAATCAAGATAATCTTATTTTCCGAGTTTTGGATATCATCAAGCAGGGCAATTAGTTCACTATCAGCTGCTTCCCATTTTCGGGGATATTCTTCTGCTATAATTTCCAGGTGAATAACATCATCAATATTAGGTTTTATCTGTTGATAATAGAACTTTGTTTTGCTGTCTGAAACCCTATATCCAAACTGTAGCCAGGTTTCATAAACGGGAAATATTCCTGTATATTTCCCAGAGCCAAGATAATCAAAATTAACATTTAGCGGGTAAAACATTCCATTCTCATAACGGCAAAGAGTAAGCTGCTCCTCTTCCACCTTAATAGGATTATTATCTGTATCATTAATCTGTAAAGTACAGTGAAAAGTACTGGCTTTATCATCTTTGGAACGATCTTCCCAAGAAAGCTTAACAATGTTTACATATTGCCAATCACCATCAATAAAAACCGCTACCAAATTTGGAATTCGAGAAAACTCAGCAGGAAAACCATTAGCTCGTAATATATAAACAGCCATTATTCTATATTGGACAGGAGTAAGATATTTATGCTCTATGGCTATATGTAAAGGGGGCAATCCACTTAGAGCTTTTTCTGGTTTGATTTTATATTTTTGTTTCAGTTTTGATAGAACTTTGATAGCCCCTTCCCGATTGTGGGGGTAATTAAATCTAAAGGCTTTGGGATAAAGTTGTGCCTTGCCTTTTACATATTCAATCGGTTCTGGTAAGTCTTCATAAAAAACACTGGAAGAAAATAAGCTTAGGGTATTCTCTTCATCTATATCGGGATCTTGTAACCGGATCCAGTTCTCGTATAGAGCTTCAAATTGTTCCGCTTTCGCCTGCCACAAAAATTTCGGATCGCCTAATAATAAAAATTCTAAAAAGCTTGCTTCCGGAGTAGGATTGCGTTTTACAAAATCCCAAAAAGCAGTAAAATTACCTCGACAGGCAATAGCAACCTTTATCATAAGCGAATCATCCTTTACTTTTGCTTTTATAGCATTAGTTTCAAATGCCTTTTGCTTTTCCTGCCAGAGTTGTTTTTCCAGATTTACCGCTAAGGTATATTCTTCAGGTTGAGTTTGCCAATTATGGATATTACCCGGATATTCCAAAGTTGCCCACCCCCCTGGGAAGTCGTTATTATCGAGCTTAGCTGTCAATTCAACATTTGTTTTCTCGTTGGAAGGGACTAAAATTAATGCCTTACCATCTTTGCTATAAACAGATAAATAAAAAGCACCACGACCAGCAGTGAATTGTAAATAGCCATTTTTATTTGTAGTTAAAACAGTTAAAGCTCTTAAAGATCCCCAATTATAAACCATTGGAATCACATAAGCATTAGTAACAGGTTTACCATTTTCGTTTATTACTTTTAGTTTTATGGTTCTACTTCGCTCTTTGGTATAATTACGCGTAGAATTTATCAGGGTTTCATATTTTCCTTTAGCTAAGACCTCATCATCCCAAGTAGCTAAAGAACCTTCTGCCAAAATCATAACAGTTTTATCAACTAAACCACTAAACCAGGTTTGATCAGGAAAATATGCCATATCCATATCTCCTGTATAATGCCATTCACCATCCAAAAAGATTTCCGTCCAGGCATGATTATTATCAATATGAGCCCACCAAGGAACTGAAGCTGGACGAGACGGTAACCCAACTGTTCTGGCCGCAGCAACTAACAAAATTTGCATTTCTTCACAGCGTCCAATAATCGACTTGTGAATTATATCCAAGGGCGTTTGATCCCTTCCTGAAGTTTGCTGAAATTGCAAGCGGGAAACACACCATAAAGTTACAGCCCTGAATCTGTCTATATCATTATGGGTAGTATTAATAATATTCTGTAAACCATCCTTTAGCATTGCTTTTCTGTATGCAGTAATGGCTTCATCAGAAACTGTCTGTTTCGCTATGTAAGAAAGAAAAAACTCAGGTTTGTATTTCAACCCTTCTTTATTTACTAGAGCACAGATTGTTTGATAGTTACTTTCGATGTCCTCTGGATCGGCAGCTGCCAAATTGGCATCACATTCATAAGCAATAAGATAGCACATTAAAACATCTGGATGTTCTTTTAACATTTTTTGGTATGCTTCCTTTTGCTTATATTGCAGCTGTTTTAAGTTTACTCTTGCTTTTTTAGAAAATTCTTTATAGAGCTCAGGATTTCCGGATCGGGTAAGTTCTTTTGGTAACGCAGAGAGTATTGTTACTATTAGCAAAAGAACAAGGATTGACATTGCTTTTTTCATAGTTCCTTCATTATCTATCATTTTTTTGTTACATTGGCGATTTTATCTATATTATAATTGCCTATAGCGCATATAGCAAATTGAATTATATCCCGATTATGAATTTTGCTGCTCCCTTATTTATGAAATCAGTTCCTTTAAAATTGCTATTGCTTCTTCTTTTGCTCCCAAACCATTTTCTGCTACTGGTCCAACACAAGAGGGACAACCATTCTCACAACTACAACCTTGCACTCTATCTATGGCTGCATATAGTAATTGATTATGCAATTCATATAGTTTTCCGCTAAGCCCTATACCTCCGGGAATATTATCATAAATAGCTATTACAGGATTTCCTAATGCCAAAGGGGACTTGTCTTCACTATGAATTCCCAAATCTTGAGGAGCACACATCACAAAAAAAGGTGCTAAATTACCAAGCAAATATGCTAAAGCAGCTAAACCGCTTTGGATATGAACTCTTGTTTCAGCTAATTTATGACAACGGGGACAAAGAGCTACAAGGTTATCAGGATCATTAGCTTCATCTGGGTCGTCAAAACGACGAAAAGGAATTATATGATGGACTTCCAAATCTCCTGTAACACCGCAATTTCTGCAGCGGTAATTTTCCCTTTGGCGTATTTTTTCTGTTAGCTTTTCCCATTGAGGTCCATAATCATTTTTATCATTAGCCCAAAGACCCTGGTTACGAATTTTTTCTACTGTTTCCCCTGAAAGAGAAATCCAATATGCTTGGGTTTGCATAACTTCGGGAGGTAAATCAAGTTCTTCCTGCTCTAAAACTTCCAATGTATAAAAACGCAGTTTTTTAAAACCTGTTATTGTGCGGGAAACAGTTACTTTTCCAAAATGTTTACGACCACCCGTAACATTTTCCAGCTTCAGCAAATCATCCAAACCTATTTCTGTATATTGAATTGCTTGAGTGTAATAATTAACCTGAATCGGCTCTAAAATGACCTTTTTTTGTTCAAAATCCAGCTCTTTAACAATCCAGGTTTCACCCTGGTGAAGATAAATTGCTTCTGGATGAGTCATCCATTTTACACTTCCAGAATCAACCCAACCGACTAATTCATTATCTGCCAAGATTTGAAACTGGTTTCCTGCATTGCGTAGAGAAACATCTGCAGCAGGATAACTATTACTAATTCCAATATAGCGATCACTAATATGCTTTATTAAACCTTCATCTAAAAGAGAATAAAGATAACCCTGAATTTCAGCAAAACTTAAAGCACCAAAATTTTCACCTTCTTTGAACGCCATTTCACTAATCGCACATAGCAGCTGCATCCTTAATATCTCACTGTTATTGGGATCTATTAATGCCTGCTCAGGGTTGTTTTCATAAATATATTCCGGATGCTGACAAATGTATTGATCAAGAGGATTACTACCGGCCTCTAAAATACAAAAGGAAGGATTACCTTTGCGTCCAGCCCTTCCAGCTTCTTGTCTTGTTGCACATATGGTTCCTGGATAACCATTTAAAAAAACAGCATCTAAACCTCCAATATCAATACCCAGCTCGAGAGCATTGGTTGAAATAACTAAACCAATCTTCCCTTCCCTTAATTCTTTTTCTACCTTACGCCTTTCCAAAGCTAAATATCCACTTCTGTAACTCCGTATTTTATCAGCCACTTTTTTATCATCAACCAAATACCGATAAATAAGCTCTACACTGCGTCTGCTTCCTGTGAATAATATTGCTTGCAAGTTTGTGCGTAAAAAGCTTTTGGCTATACTGCTAATTTCCATTGTGGAACTTCTTCTTATTCCCAAAGAAGGTTCTACCATTGGAGGATTACATATATAAAAATGTCTTTCACCTTGGGGTGAACCATCATTATCAATAAGCTCCACCGGCTCTTCAATAAGGGTTTCGGCAAGCTCTTGCGCATTTGCTAAGGTTGCAGAAGTAAATATAAATTGTGGCTTTTGACCATAAATGTTCGTTATCCTCTTTAGCCGTCTGATCACATTTGCCATATGCGAGCCAAATACACCTCGGTATATATGAACTTCATCTATTACTACATAAACTAAACGAGATAAATATGCACTCCATAAAGTGTGATTTGGTAAAATCCCAATATGCAACATATCAGGATTGGTAAACAATATGTTGGCTTGTTTCCGTAATTTTCCTCTTATTTCTGAAGGAGTATCGCCATCATAAATTCCATTTATAATTGAAGGGATTCTAGGATTTTGCTTGCATAGTTCGTTGCATAAACTTTGCATTTTCTGGGCTTGATCCTGTGCTAGTGCTTTTGTTGGAAAAAGTAATAAAGCCCTGCTTTGTGGTTTCTGGATAATTTGATTTAGAATAACCGATTGATATACTAAACTTTTTCCACTGGCAACGCCACAACTAACCACCACATTTTTCCCCTCCAAAAGCTCTTTAATAGATTCTGCCTGATGCTGATAAAGCTCATTAATCCCCATACTTTTGACTAAACTGGGAATATAAGGCAGTAAACCCTTAGGAAAATCGGCTGTTTTTGCTTGCTTCTCTTCTTTAATATTTTCTGCTACAATAGTTGAATTAAAACGCTTGTCCGTTCGGAACGTCTTAATAAAATCCTCTATTTGCGAACTTGCTTCTTTCACTTATCTCTTTATCCTGTTATCAATAATCTATTTTAGCCTTTCTATAACAATCTATCTTACAGTCAAGTAATATTACTCTATCATTGATCCAATAATTACGATCCAATAAACTATAATATATCGTAACTATATTCATCTATGCTCGTTATACCTCTAACTTAAGTTCAAGAACTTATACTCTTCAATAGTATTTGTGCATTTCATTGTTTTTTATGTAGTGTATAAGGTTTTTAATGTACAAAGATTCTATTCCAGCATTTTAAGTTTTTGTTAATTCACTATACATACACCGCAATTCATTGTTTTCATTATTTCATTCTTATATATATTAAAGAAGCCGT